>Ga0213840_1000080_pt1 | contig 278556 bp, 210 predicted proteins | sample SWPATP22_FD_160132 | JGI IMG/M metagenome (GOLD analysis project Ga0213840, IMG submission 160132) | Coastal seawater microbial communities from Marineland, Florida, United States - SWPA TP2 #2 | ecosystem: Environmental > Aquatic > Marine > Coastal | place: USA: Florida | collected 2016-08-14
TTTTGGATGGAGACACTTACGTCGAAACACATCCGAAAACCGACGAACGAACCTTTGTTCGCCACTTTTTGGATGAGGAGGCCAACAGAGACCCTCGTCCGAAAACCGACGAACGAACCTTTGTTCGGCACTTTTTGGATGGAGACACTTACGTCGAAACACATCCGAAAACCGACGAACGAACCTTTGTTCGCCACTTTTTGGATGAGGAGGCCAACAGAGACCCTCGTCCGAAAACCGACGAACGAACCTTTGTTCGTCACTTTTTGGATGGAGACACTTACGTCGAAACACATCCCAAAACCGACGAACGAACCCTTGTTCGGCGCTTCTTGAACGCAGCACCCGCGAACAAGCGGCCCCCGGCTGCGTCCTCCCTCCATGCGCATCCAGCTCTACTCCGACCTCCACCTCGAATTCGCTTCCTTCGCCCCCGTCAATGTCGAAGCCGACGTCGTGGTGCTCGCCGGCGACATTCACATTGGCACCCAGGGCATCGAGTGGGCCATCGCGTCCATCCCCCAACCTGTCGTCTACGTCCTCGGGAACCACGAGTTCTACAAACACAAGCACCCCACGCTCGTCGACAAATGCAAAGCCACCGCCCGCGGCACCCACGTCACGGTTCTCGACGACGAGTGCGTGTCCATCGACGGCGTTTGCTTCTTTGGCGGCACCCTGTGGACCGACTTTGCGCTGTTTGGAGACGACGACACGCAACGCGCCCTCGAGGCGGCCCGCGCTTCCATGGCTGACTTTCGCCGCATTCGCGTCCCTCCGACCTATCGCAGGTTCACGCCCGAGGATGCGCGCCGCGCCTGTCGCCGCTCCCAAGCGAAGCTTCGTGCAGCGCTCGACAGCGAAACCCCACCCGCCGTCGTCGTCACCCATCACCTGCCGCTGCGTGCTCTCGTCGACACCAAGTATGCCGACGACCCACTGTCTCCAGCGTTTGCGTCGCACTTGCCGTCGTTGGCCCACCACGAGGCGGTCGACCTCTGGCTGTATGGGCACAGCCATCAGGCGGTCGACGTCGTCGACAATGGCACAAGGTTCGTCTGCAACCCTCGAGGGTATCCTGGCGAAGACACGGGCTTCGTCATCGACAAATGCGTGGCGTTGTCGTCGTAGGAGAGCCTACTTCGCTTCCCACAGACGCTCACGACGTGGAGGCGGACGCCGGGCGTCCAACACCACCAACGTCGCCTTTCCCTCTTTGAGCAACGCCGGATTCGCTCGCACCAACGCCGCATGGTCGACGCCGTCGGGGGTGCGCAGCGTGCCGTGCACCACCATCCAGCCATCGGAGGCCAAGCGGAGCTCGCGCACTTGTGACAACGAGCCCACCACCTTGGCTTGCGGTTTGCCGTCGGGTCCGACTGTGCTCTTGGCGTCTTCAACGACCAACTGTTTGTGAGGCTTCGAGAAGCCCGATGCTGTCAACGACGTCGTCTGCACGCTGCCGCCGCGGTTCACGAAGGCCACAAGGCCGTCTCGACTGACGTCGAGGTGCCGCACCCGAGGCGCAGCGCTGCCGAACCCAGCTTTTTTGGCGGCGAGTTGGCCGTGTACGGGCTGCAGGAGTCCAGCCGCATCGCCTACGAACACCCATCCCTCGCGACCAGCTTCTTTGAAGTTGGCGTCGAACAACACGCGTCCGTCGTCGAGGAGGCGTGCATCGGCAAATGCCTGCAGCGTTTTTTGCGGCCATCCTTGGGGGCGCTGCCCCGTCCGTGCCACCTCGATGAGCACTCCTGGGGAGCGTGCATGCGACGACAACACCCGCTGCGGATTCAGCACGAACTGCTTGCCACTGAGGTCGGGACGAACGCCCTTGCCATCTTCTTGAAACTCTTCGACGACGACAAACCCGCCGCCCGCATTGACCGCACGCAACGAAAAGTCACGCGCGATGCCTGCGGTCGAGTCGGGCACCGCGGCCCCCACCCGGCGGTGCACGTGGAATTCGCCTTTGTCGTCCACCGACACCAACGCGCGTTGGGTGGGGTTGTTCTCGTCGACCGCGCCGCCTCCGACGAGATCGACGACGGCGATGACCGTCTTTCCGGGTCCAGCCACCACATCGTGGACATGCACCACGCGCTCGGTGGTGTCGGCGGGATTGACACACAGGTCAGGCACTTGCGTGAGCGGCGCCCCCACTTGCCCATGCCAAACCTCATGGGCGCCCAGCAGCACGACGACGTGCCCGTCGGCGTGCACCCGCGCACGTCGCACAGGCGTCTTGGGCAAGGCGGCCGTGTCGACGGGGATCCAGCGCACCCCGCCGCCGGGCACGAGCTGCAAGATGGCATAGCGGTCTTTGTGTGCGGGGCGCTCAACCCACATGGACAACGTCGCATCGCCCACCGCAGGAGCGGGTGTCGACGTCACCGGCTCTGTGTGGCTGGGTTTCGCTTGTCCGCCTTCAATGGAGGCGACGCCGACGCCCTTTGCGCCCGCATCCGTTGGGCCCGACTGGGTGTTCACCTCGCCCGTCGCCACGCCGCCGTCGGGAGGTGTTGCAGCGGGGCCTGCGTCGGCCACCACGGGCACCGGTCGCCCACGCTCTCGACGACGACGCGCCAACTCTTTGAGGTCGAGGGCGCCGTGCTCCATCGCTTGTTTTTCGAGCATGCCCGACAACACCGGAACCCCGCCAAACTCATCGAATGCCAAGAATGCCGTGGCCGCCATCTCGCCGTCTTTGAGGCCCACCCACTCCATGACCACACCGATGCTGGCGAGGTGCGTGAGCACCACCAAGGTGATGGCGGTGAGGCGCCTTCCGACGACACCGAGGCCACGCTCTTTCAACGCCGACACTGCCCGCAACGCCAGCACCAGCGGAAGAAGAAGCGTAAAAGGCAGCGCCAAGAGGGCCGACCAAATGCTGCCCAGGCCGCCCATCGCTGCCATCAGAGCCACTTGCGCGTAGGCCCCACCCACCATGAAGGCGATGATGCCGACGACGAGCAACACACGGCCGATGCCCACGGTTTGCCCGTCGTTTTGTCGAGGAGGCGGCGCCGACGCAGGGGGAATGCTCGAGCCAGAAAGGTCAGGTGTCGGAGTTGGGTCAGTCACCTCGCCAGTTTGGTGGCGATTGAGGCTGGTGACAAGGGGCAGGTCGTGCCGGAGCGCACCGTCCTTCGGCGCCAATTGCCAATGGCACGTGCCGCCCCCTCAATTGAAAACGCCCCCGCGCGGGCACGGGGGCGATGCTTTGGATGTCCGGTGTCAAGACAAGCCGCGCTTGGGTTTCACGCCCGGCTTCTTCACGGGATCGGGCACAGGCGCGCTCACAGCGTCTTCTTTGCCCGTGGAGCGCAGCGTATTGACCTTCGACGCCGCATCTTTGTAGCCCTCGTCGCGGGCCAGAAGGTCGCCACGTCCCAGTTCTTCGAACTCTTTCAGCAGCCCCGGGTTGAGCGGGTTTTGTTCAAAGTACTCTTTGATCACCGCCACCAGGTCTTCGTCTGTGATGTCCTCGGGGAGCTCGAACTGCTCACAAAACTTCAGCAGCACTTTGTCGAGGCCGTTCTCCATCGGCAGCCCCATCTCAAAAATGCAGGCCACGATGAAGTCGCGCACTTCGGCTTGCGTGTAGACGAACTCTCCGTTTTCGTCTTTTTGCATCATCACCGCTTCGATGCGGTTGGCTTGGTCTTGTTCTTCTTTGCTCAGGGGCATGGTTCTCCTCAGGGAAACTCACCGGAGTTTGGCGCCAACCCCCGCTCAGATGCAATGCGAAGGTCGACTGACGCACTTGCCGGGCGCCGACGCATCCCAGCTTCATGAAAAACGACAAAAGGCAGCCCAGGGCTGCCTTCATCGTGGCCGGACGTGCCGGAACGCAGGGCTCAGATGAGACCGCGGCCCATGGCGCCCTGACTCAGACCTTGCACCAACGACGCGGGGTTCATGAGCTTGTTGATGAGGCCCATCGGTCCGCCAGCGCCGCCCAGAAGACCTTTCAGCATCCCCATCGGGTTCTGCATCATGTTCTTCAGTTTGTTGAGCATGTTCATGGGGTTGAGCATGCTGGTCATTTTTTTCGCAATGCCGCCAATCGCCTTTTTGATTCCGCCGAGCATGTTTGTCTCCTGGTCTGGGGCGGAACCTGGCCGCCGTTGGTGCTGAAGTGTTGACATGAAGGGTATCGCAGCTTGCCCCTCAGGCGTTGCGCCACGGAGTCTGAAAAACGGAGATCTTTCAGGTGCATGGGCTGAAAATCACCACATCCGCCTTCATTGTCCTACATGTACGACACGCACTAGATTCCTGAAAAACATAAACAACCTTTGGTGAACATCGTTGACGACGGTGGCGCGCTTTTTTCACGCCGCGGTTTCGGATCCACTGTCTCAGGCCTACATTGCGGTGGGAGTTGGAGAAGCTGACCACTGGAGGAGCGGCATGCCTGCCACATCTGTCGAACCGCAAACGTCCACGGAGCGGACGCTTCTGCCGTCGGATGCCGACCGCGATCAGGCTCGGGCCGTGCTGCAGCAGGCCTATGCCGATGGACGCATCCGCGACGACGAACTCGAAGCACGGCTTGAACGTCTCGAACATGCCGCCTCGCAAAGCGCCGTGGACGCCACGCTGGAGGGACTCCCAACCCCCTCCACTGCGCTTGTGCCACGTCCCGTCGACAACGCTGCCATGGTGCTGGCCACTGAGGCGAACAGTCGTTTGTTGGGGTTGATGAGCGGGGTGACCCGCAAAGGGCATTGGCATGTGCCCGACGTCATGTCGGTGAATGCGTTTTGGGGCGGTGTGTTGCTCGACTTCACCGATGCCATCTTCACGTCGTCGTCGGTGCGCATCGACGCTCGTGCCGTGATGGGAGGTGTGGGGTTGAAAGTTCCGGACGACGTCGCTGTGGTGTCGCACGGCATGGGGATCATGGGTGGATTCGCCAACACGGTGCATGAGCCAGAACGTCCGCGCGCGGTGCTGCACCTGCATGGATTCGCCTTTTGGGGTGGGGTTGGCGTACAGGTGGTGTCGGCCCCCACTTCCCGCGATGAGGAACCATGAGCACGCGCGCCTTTCACTTCGACTTTCCTGAACTGTTGTTGGGCACCGCAGAAGACAAGCGGGGCCCGACCGGCGTCACCGCGATCCTCTTCCCCACGGGTGCACAAGTCGCTTGTGATGCGCGTGGCGGTGCCGTCGCCGCCCGGGAAGTGTTGTCGGCCGACCCCTTGAACGAATGGGGCGAATGCGACGGTGTCGTCTTCGCCGGTGGCAGCACCTACGGGCTGGAAGCTGCTTCGGGCGTGATGCGCAAAGTGCTGGAGGCGCGCGGCACCGTCGACGGAATGGAGATTCCATCGGTGCCAGCGGCGGTGGTCTATGACTTTGCAGGCCGGTCGAACCAGGTGTTTCCCGACGCGGCTCTCGGCGCTGAAGCCTTCGACAAAGCCAAGCCCAACGAAGTGGTCATCGGTCGCGCTGGCGCAGGGGCCAACACCAGCGTCGGCCATTTCTTTGGCGACGAGTACGCCCAAAAATCCGGACAAGGTGCCGCTTTCATCGAGGTCGGCGGGTTGAAAATTTTTGCGCTGTGCGTGGTGAACGCGCTGGGCAACATCCGCGATCGTGCGGGACGGTTTGTTGCTGGGGGGCGCCCCCCCGGTGCCGCCGACATCGTCGACGTCGCCAGCCACCTCTACCACCTCATCGAAACAGAAAGCGGGCACGCGTCGGACCCAGACAAAGCTCCAAGCGTCGCGCCGATCTTCGACGCCGAAGAAGGCGCCGCCAAACGCAAGGCGCCGCCGAAGGGCGCAGAACGCATCGCCGCCGGAGACGCTCCCCCCAAGGCCTATCAACCCAAGACCAAGAGCCACGATGATGACGTCGTCGAGGCCAAGGACGCTCCCGTCGACGACGTCGAAGCTTCTGGTGACGCCGGCGATGGCGAGGCCAAACAGGGACGCAAGGGCCCGGGCAAGTCGACGACGCTGACCTGTGTCGTCACCAACGTGGCGCTGAACCGGCTGGAGCTCAAACGGGTGGCGGTGATGGTGCACGGCGCGCTTGGTCGGGTGGTGGACCCGTTTCACACCCCGGAGGACGGCGACATCGCCTTTGCCTGCTCGACGGCGTCTTTGAAGATGCCGAAGAACACCACGGTGGCAGACGTTGGCGTGCTCGCCGGACGCTGTGCGCAAGACGCGGTGCTCTCGACGTTCTCGACGTGAGATTCTCGCGCGACATCAAAGGAGCGGGACGTGTTTCGCTTGGGCTTTCCGCCACATTTGTTTGGTTTGGCTGACCATCCTGAGGTCTGGCAGTCGGTACTGGCAGAGTTGCAGGACTGGCTGCATCCCTTCGTTGGCGACGTCGATGTGACGTTGTCGTCGTCGTACGAGGTGGCGGGGCGCAACTTGAGGTCGGGCGCGTTGGATGCAGCGTGGGTGCCTCCGCTGGTGGGCGCACAGGCCCAAGAAGAAGGCGCCCACGTCGTGGCCCGTGTGGTTCGCGACGGACAGGCGGAGGTGCGAGGCGCCTTGGTGGTGCACGAAAGCAGTTTGGCGCGCGCTCAGGCGGATGCGTCTTTTTTCGACGACGGTGGCGTGTTCGGCGATGCGGCGTCGCTGACGGGGTTTGTGTTGCCAATGGCGCACCTGGCGAAGCAAGGCGTCGTCGTCGACGTGGACGAGGATGCCTTTGTCGGACTGCAGGAGGCGTTGCACCGGGTGGAACGTCGTCGAGCGCGCTTCACGGGCATGTTTGCCGTGGGTGAAGTGGGCGATGGGGTGGAAGGATTTGCGTCGTTGCGGGTGTGTGCGGTGACGGAGGGGGCGCCTGCGGACGCCATCGTGCTCGGCAAAGAGAGCTTGGGGCTGCGCTCACAGGTGGAGGCGGCACTGCAGGTGGTGCCTGAGGGGCTGGCGGTGCTGGGGATGGAGGGGCTTGCGCCAGCGACGGATGCGGAGCACGGGCGGCTGTTGGGCTTGGTGTAGCGAACGAAATTTTGTTCGGCGTTTTTTGGACGCAGAGTTGGGCATGCAATTCGCTGTTTGTAGTCGGAATTGGCTTGGATGTGCCGAACGAACCTTCGTCAGGTGAGGTCAGGTTGAGCGTAGCAGCAAGCCTCATGGCGACCTGAAGCGGTCGACAACACGGTTGAGCGGAAACACGACAGAAAACGCCGTTCTCAGGCCATGGGGTTCCGATCCACGACGTCGCGAGGACTCAATACCGGCCGGATTTGTTGGTGGGGCTTTGCAGCCTTCCGCTAGGCTGCCAGCAATTCCGCCGGCCAGCTGTCTTGAAAGAATGCCTGTGTCCACGCGGCCGTTTCGGGCTCGATGGCCGACACCCGCTCGTTGATGCGGATGGTGTCGAGCGCGAGAAGTCCTGCCGCCCGTCGCAAGGCGCGTTGGATGTGCCGCATGCGCCCGTCGGGCAGGTTTCCCTTGGCCTGCAGCTTGTCGAAGTAACGAGTCGTTTCGCCAGCGCGGATGAAGTCGTCGACGAGCAGCATCCGCAAAAAGTCGGAGTGCATCATGCAAGTCGAGGTGAGCTCGCGGTTGCGCAGGCTGGCGGACTTTAGCTTGGCGCTCTTCAGAAGACGCGGCTCCATTTCGCTGGCGCGCAGACGAAAGGCCTGGCGGTAGAGGTCTTTCTTGTTGGCGAAGTGCCCGTAGATGGAGCCGACGCTGCATCTGGCGAAGTGGCAGATGTCGCGGATGGTGGCGCCGCGGTAGCCGCGCTCGGCGAAGAGGTCGGCGGCGATTTTGAGGATGTGGGCTTTCATGGATGCTCCTTTTGAATTGGGGCCCTTACCTTCAATCCGTTTCTCGTCGGGCGAACCTGCAGGGATTTGGGGACTTTCTTCAGGGGAGCTCGTAGTCGTCTGTTTTTGTTGGGGATGTTTTTTGGGTTGATCTGGCTGACGAAGGTTCGTTCGGCAGTTTTTGGACGCGCTCAGAACCGTCCCAGCTAACGAAGGTTCGTTCGGCACTTTTCGGACGTAGCTCCCACCAACTGACGAAGGTTCGTTCGGCACTTCTCGAACGAAAGACAGGCCCCACTCCACATCGCCCACCTGTCAACCACTCGGTCGTCCGGCCCATTGCACCCACAGCCTAGGCGCCGTACCACTTCCCCTCGTCAGCGAAGTCTCCGACGGCAATACGCACAGCCACGACAGTCTTCCGCTGCTCCTCGGCGGCGGTGCCAGCGGCCACATTTCCTTCGGGCGCCACCTGGCGTTTGGCTACGAACGCCACAACCGACTGCTCGTCGCTGTGGCGCGGGCCATGGGGCGGGACATTCACGACTTCGGGTGGGGCGGCAGCGGCGCGCTCCCTGGCATTCTCTAGGCTGGTGACGCGCCTGCCGGATCTGCGCCGCGGACTTGCATTTGTGCATACGTGTACGCATATACACATATATGCCAGATCCTGTTGCCGCCCTAGAATCCGCCCTCGACTCTGAGTTCTTGGCCGCCCTCGCCGAGCCGACGCGAGTGCACATCATTCGTCTGCTGCTGCGAGAGGGCGCTCTCGACGTCACTGCGCTTGCCGAGCAGCTTCCGCAAGAGCGCTCGGTGATCTCCAGGCACCTCAAAGTGCTGCACGCGGCGCACCTGGTGCGCGTCACCAAGGATGGCCGGCACCGCGTCTACAGCCTCGCAGGCGGAGTGTTTGTCGGACGTCTGCAAGCCATCCTAGACGCCGCCCGCGCGTGCGTGGCGTCGTGTTGCCCTGAGGAGCTCGACTCGTGAGCGACCTCACCACCCAGCTGCTGGTGCAAACGCTGAACGTCTCGCTGATGCTGTCTGTCGGTCTTGAACTGCAGCCCGACGACGTTCGGTCAGCAGCACGACAATGGAAGACGCTGCTCACATTGCTCGTCGTCAACGTCGTCGCCTTGCCCGCCGCTGCGGTTGTCGTCGTCGAGGGCGCAGCTTGGGCAGGGTCGGCTCTGCCAATCCCAGTGGCCGCCGGAGTCTTGTTGGCGGCGTTTGCGCCAGGTGGTGGGACGGGCACGCTTCTCACTCGACTTGCAGGCGGCAGTGTCGAGGCCTCGGTCGTCCTCCTCGGCCTCCTGACCGTCGGCGCGGTCGGCTTCACGCCAGCTTTGTCCTCGACCTTCATCGACGCCAGCCAAGCTCCGATGCCGTTGTCGTTGGGCGAACTCCTGCAAACGCTCGTCTTCTTTCAGCTGCTTCCTCTCGTCGTCGGCGTCGTCGTACATGCGGCACGGCCCACGGCTGCGAGCGCTCTGCAACGATGGGCGAAGCCTCTATCGAACGTCGCGTTCGTCGTTCTCGTCGTCGGCCTTCTCGTCACGCAGGGGCATTTGCTCACCCAGGTGTCTGCGCCCGCATGGATCGCGATGTCGGTTGTCCTCCTCATCTCGATGACATTGCCGGCGCTTGTGCCCGCGTCGACGACGCTGCGTCGTGCGTTCGTGATGACGACTTCGGTGCGCAACCTCTCTCTCGCCCTTCTGCTGTCGGCGACGTTCTTTGACGACGTCACCACCCTCACTTTGTTGACCTACGGACTCCTGATGTACCTGGTCGCAGGCGGTGCCGCGGCCCTTTGGAGAAGACGCCCATGACCCGGCTGCTGTCTTTGTTGTTCCCCACTTCGTTGCTGTTGGCCGGCACGGCTTTGGCCTTCCGCCCGACGTGGATGCCGCTGTCATTGATGCCGCTTACAGCCACTGGGTTGGCACTTGGCGTCGCCATGCTCCTCGAACGCGTTCGTCCTCGTGTGGCGCGTGACGCCGAGCCAGGCGAAACCCGCGCGGACGTTCTGTGGTTTGTGTGGACGGGCCTGGCGTCACGTCCACTGGCCGCTGCTGCCGTGGCGGCGCTCGCCGCATGGGTGCACCCCACCAACGGCGCCGATGGGTGGACGTCGTGGTTTGTCGTCGACACCGTCGCCACATTGCTTGTGCTGGAGTTTGGCGACTACTGGGCCCATCGCTTGGCCCACACCCAGCCCTGGTGGTGGAAACTGCACGCCGTGCACCACGCCCCCCATCGCATGACGGCGTTGAACAACGCTCGTTTGCATCCGCTCGACGTCCTTCTCAAAGAGCTGTTCATCATGCTTCCGGTGTTGCTGCTTGCGCCCAAAACCGAAGTGCTCGTCGCTGCTGCCACGTTGCGCGGCGTCGGCGTCGCCTTTCAACACGCCGACGTCGACCTCCACCACGGTTGGCTGAACTGGGTGTTCAGCACCAACAGCAACCATCGTTGGCACCACAGCAATGCGCCACAAGAAGCCCACGCCAACTACGGTGGATTCTTGATGGTGTTCGACCACCTCTTCGGCACTTACCTGAACAAAGCCGACGCCGATGAACCGGCCGCGATGGGCTTGTTCGACGACGACGGCTACCCAGTTCACCAGGTGGTGCGCTCAACCGCGGCCCCTGTCTGCTGGCGCCGCTGCGTGGGTGCGCCTTAGGGCGAAGCCGTCCACACCCCGTCGACGTGCTTGCTGTCGATGACGTCGTCGGTGATGGCCAGCAATTGGCGCTCGACGTGGGTCAACACCAGCTCGGCGAAGGCTTGGGCACGTTGCTCGGCGGTGTCGACGTTGTCTGCCCCAACCAGCTGTCCCTCGGCGAAGGCGGCCTTGCCGAATGCAGCGGCGATGGTGCCCAAGCGGGCCTTGTCGTCGTCGGCAAATCCACCCTGCCCCCGAAGTCGCTTTGCCACCTCTTGGAGTTCGTCGTCGTCGAGCGGACGCACCTCCAGCGGCTTGTCGAGCCACTGCTGCAACAGCGTCGTCGCCAGCAGCATGCCAAACGTAGGAGGTTCGTCATCGGGAGTGACGCCGGCCGCGCGGAGCGCGTCGTCGTCAACGCCCACGCTTACGTGCATCAGGCGCGCCCGAAACGCCGCCTCTGAGATGGCCTTTGCCGCCTGCGCCACCTCGACGAGCGACGCGAAGTGGCGAAAGTCTGTGCGCTGCGGGGCCGTGAGCCCCAAGAAGTACACGGGTCGCTTGGCAAGAATGCCGGCGGCCACTTCACGCAACGGCGTGTCGAGCCGCAGGATGCCCGCTCCGTCGAGCCCCGACCCTTTTTGCGTGAGATGACGACGGAGTTCACGTTGCAAACGCAGCGCCAAACTGTGGCCCATGCGAAACAACGTGCGCTGCGGGGTGGCGACGAGCAACCGTGCCGCAGCTTCGACGTCCCCCTGCGTGCGGTAGGCCAGAGCAATGCCCAGAGTGTCGAGCGCCCGCTGCATGGAGTCGCGCATGGCGCCTGCGTCGCCGAGGTCTTTGCCCTCCGCCATGTGCAACTGGTTCACGCACATCATCAGCTCGTGCTGCACCCGTTCGCGGTGTTTGTCGTCGAGGGATCGCACCGCCAGCTGGTAAAGCTGCTCGCCTTGCATGTCGGGCAACAACACCGACGTCGACAAATTTCGCGGAGGGTCTTGGGGGTCGATGTCGGCGCCGACGACGTCGGGATCGGCAGGGTGAATGAGCCCGTCTGTGCTGCCGTCCGGGTCGAACCACGCAAACAGCATCCCCGCCTCGTCGGGGTCGCCGAAGCCGAGGTCTTCGAGTCGGCCCCGTCGCCACCGCAGGGCTTCTTCTTCAAGGCCCGACGGCAGCTCAAACCGCACCGCTTGCAACATGTGGGTGATGAACGGCAGGTCGGCGCCAAACATGCGCTCGATGGTGGTCTTCAACGCCAACACCAGCTTCTCGTTCTCGGCCGTTTGGTTGTAGATGACGAGGTAGCGGCGGTCGGGCGTGATGCTGTGGAGTCCGACGTCTTCGTCGGCGGGCAGCTCCGGAACTTCGCCCTCTTCGGTCATGTCGTAGACGCGGGTGTGCAGCTTCAGCAACAACGCGAGGAGCTCGGTGTCGAGGCCTGCAATCTGCTGCACCGCCCGTGATGGAGACGCTGCATACAACAGCTCCAACCAACCACCGATGGCCATGGGATCCAGCCGGTCTCGACGCCAGCCGTCGAGGTCGAGCACGCCTTGCACTTGCCGGGGGTGCATCAACTCGACGACTTCAAGTGCGTCGGTGGGGCCCACGTCGCGCAACGTGATGTACAAATCTTGCACGGGCATCGACCGCACCACCCGAATCACGTCGTGGCAGTCGACGAGGGCATCGAGCCGTTGTTTGGGCGTCAGCGTCGTGAACTTTTGGCGAAAGGCGACGAGGTCGGTGGGTGTTTTTTGGGCGTCGGGAGCGGTGGGGGTCGTCATCAAACAACTCAACGCCAGCCCAGCGGTTCGACTGAGCTGGCGCATGAAAAGCAGCAGAACTCAGCGTTGACGACGTCGTGACGTCAACGTGCGCATTGAAAGAAGCAGCAACGCCAGCACCAGGGTGCCCGACGTCGAAGAGCGGGAGGACGCGTCGCAATCGCAGCCATACGGCGTGAACTCGACCGACACCGACGCGCCGGCCGCGCCGTCGACGAGGACGGTGACCTCGGCCGTGCCGGTTCCGGCCGTCGACCTCAGCGTGGTCTCGTAGCGTCCGGTGACCGGGTCGTAGTCCACATCGCCGATGACGCCTTGGGTGGTCTCAAAGCCGACGTCGTAAGACGGTGCGTCGACGCCGAGCGGGTTGGCGTACGCATCGACGAGGGTGGCCGTGATGGTGGCCGTGGACAGTCCGTCTGACGGCAACGTATCGGGGTCGACCACCAGCAACGTCCGCGTGGGGTCAGGTGCACCTGGATGCACCAACAGCCGCGCCGACGCCCCGGCGATGGAGTATTTGTCGTCGCCACCGAACTGAGCGTGCAATCCAGTCGCGAAGTCGCCGGCGACGACATAGGCAGGGTCGGCGGAGAAGGTGAACGCCGCGACGCCATTTGAGGCGGTGTCGGCGGTGCCCAGCCGTTCGTCGAGACTGGGGCTGCCGTTGCCGTCGAGGTCGTAGAAGAACGTGACCGTGCGGCCAGCGATGGGCTTTTCGGTGTTGCCGTCGACCTCATCCCCACTGGCGGGGGCGTCTCCATTTTCGTCGACGAGGGTGGCGTAGAGCGTGATCTCTTCGTCGAGTGCGAGTTCGTTGCCCGGCGCCAACGTCAACGCGGATGTCTCGACGCCAACGAACACCTCGTGGGTGGCTTCACTGGCGCAGTACGACGTCTCGACGCCGCCGTCGACGACGACACCCGCGTCGCCGCTGCAGCCGGGGTCTTCAAACGTCGGCGTGTAACGCGCGGTCACCTGGTAGAGCTTGCCGGGTGCCTCTGGCGTGCCTGCAGCTGCGGCAAAGTCGTCTTGTCCGTGACGGTCTTTGGCGATGGTGAGTCGGGCGACGGCCACGCCAGCGGCTGAGGTGAAGGCGTCGGCAAACTGAAACGTGTCGACGTCGTCTGCCCCCAAGTGAAAGGTGACCAACTCGCCTGCGACGGGGGCGCCGTCTTCGTCGACCAGGCGGGCCGACACCATCAACCCCTGGCTGTAGCGCATCTCATACGCGTCGTCGGGGGCGTCGGGACGTGTCGTCATCGACGTCGACAACGGCTGCGCGGCAGCGGTCGAAGCGAAGGCGAAAACGCCAGCCAGAGCGGCCAGGAGAACAGGCTTGAACTTGGACATACCCGTCATGTTGGCCGCTGCGCCTGAAAGTGCAAGCCAGTCTGGTGCGGGATGCTTATGCTCGGTGCATGCGAATCCTTCTGGTCGGCATCGGCGCCATGGGCGGCGTCATCGCAGGGCGCCTGCTGCATCATGGCGTCGACGTCACGTTGTGGACGGGGCGCCCCGCCACCACCGCCCACCTCCGGCAACATGGCCTCTGCGTGCGCGCCCCCGAAGGCGACGTCAAGGTCGCGTGCGCGGACATCGTCACCGACGCCAACGACCTCGACGACCGCCGCTTCGACAGCATCTGGCTCCTCACCAAGGCCACCGAACTCGACACCGTCGTGCCGCAGGTGGCGCCGCTGTTGAGCGACGCCCCCGACGCCCACGTGCTCTGTCTGCAAAACGGAATGGTCGAGGGCCGCGTCGAACAGCTTCTCGACGACACCCTCGGCCCGGCACCTCGTCGTCACCAGCGCGTGTTGGCGGGCATCATGGGCTGGGGCGGCACCCTGCACGAGGTCGGCGTCTATGAGCGCACCAGCCCCGGCGCGACCTACATCGGCGAGGTGGAGGGGGAGGTGACGCCACGGGTGAACGCCGTCGCCGACGCCATGCGGCACGCCACTGCGGTGACGACGTCCGCCAACATGCAAGGCGTGTTGTGGAGCAAGCTCGCCGTCAATTGCACCGTCACCACCGTCGGCGCGCTCAGCGGTGAAACCTTGGGGCAGCTGTTGCGGCGACGTCGGGTGCGCCTGGTGTTTTTGCGCCTCTACAAAGAGGTCATCGACCTCGCGCTCGCCCAAGGCGTGCACCTCGAAAACGTCGGCGCGCCCCCTCTTTTGCTGTACGCCAACGGCTGGCTGAAGGCCCTCGTGTCCGACGTCGCGTTGCGGCTGGTGGGGCTGAAGTACAAAGACACCCGCGCCAGCATGTTGCAGTCGCTCGAACGTGGACGCCCGACGGAGATCGACTTTCTCAACGGATTCGTGGTGCGCGAAGCACAACGCCTGCAGCAGACGGCGCCAACGCACACCAAACTCGTCGCTGCCATCGGGGCCGTCGAGCGCGGCGATGCCCAACTTGGGCTCACGACGCTGCAAGCATTCTGTGACGACGTGCTCGGCGAAGTGGCCTAGGCGGTGGCCTTGCTGCCCGCCGCCAACGACGCGTGAAACGACCGACGCAACTCAGCGTTGTCTTGCAGCGTGCCGACGTAGGCAGACGTTTGCACCCGTTCGGCGCCGCGTCTGTTTTCACCCAGCAGCAGACACATTTGTTCGGCTTCGACGACGACGGCTGCGCCTTGGGCATGCCCATAGTCGACGAGGGCCTCGGCGATGTCGCGCGTCATCCACTCCTGGTAGGTGAAGCGGTTGGCGATGGCGTCGACAAGGCGCGCGATGCGGCCAAAGCCGTGCAGCCGCCCCCCGGGGTGGTACGCCACGTGGGCCACGCCTTTGAAGGGCACCAAATGGTGGGGGCAAACGCCGTGCAACGAGATCCCCGACACCACCACCAGATCTTCGCGTGGATCTTCGAACCCCGTTCCCAAGATGGTGGCGACGTTGGTGACGTATCCGCCCAGCAACCGGTCTTGCCACAGCGCTCGCACCCGTTGCGCCGTCTTGCTGGTGTGGGGGGAGTCTTCTGCGACGCCGCAAGCGGCCAGCAGCTCGGCGATGGCGGCCTCAAACCGATCGGCGTCGAACGCCCGCGCCATGGTGATGCCGGGGTCACGTGAAGTCGAAGGGCCGTCGATGTCGTGCACGGGATCTCCTGCGCCGGGGGTGCGATGTGCTGCGGTCACGTCGTATGACACGCCGCACCGTGCGCGAAAACGGGGCAAGGGCTGAGACGGCGGTGGAAGATGCTAAAACAACCAAAACTGCCATCCGCCGTTGAGGGAGGTTCAAGGTGGTCGACGCAGATGAAGATTCGTGTTGTGCGACGGTGACGCCCGAGGCGCTGGCCTCGATGCCGGTGTTTCCGTTGCCCGATGTCATCTTCTTCCCGCATACGGTGCTGCCGTTGCACATCTTTGAGCCTCGCTATCGGCAGATGACGAGCGACCTTCTCGCCGGACATCGGTTGTTGGCCGTCGCCAACATCGTCGGCGAGGGAGAAGCCATTGCCGACGTCGCTGGCCTGGGCCGCGTCGTGCATCACCAAAAGCTGCCCGACGGGCGCTACCACCTCGTGTTGCAAGGGGTGGGGCGTGTGCGCGTGGTGCACGAGCACGACCGCCCCGAAGGCCAACTGTACCGCACCGCTCAAGTGGAGCTGCTCGACGACGAGCGCGTCGACGCCTGTGACGTCGACGGTGAGCTGGCCACCATCCGCAGTTGTTATCAGCAGCTCGTGCAACACATGCCCGAGGTCGAAAGCGTGCTGGGAGACCTCCCCAACCACATCGACTGCCCCGAGGTGCTCGGCAACATGTTGTGCACTTGTGTGTTGCGCGACGCCGACGAGCGGCAGGCTGCGCTCGAAACCAGCTGCGTGCGCAGTCGTCTGCACATGGCCGCCCAAGGGCTGGCCTCGCTGCTGCTCGACGTCAGCGCCTCGTCCGACGTCAACTAAGACACTTCCTCCCTCCCCCCTTGCTTCGCGGCTCCCGCTGGTCGCTCGTCCACACTCGGGGGGCCTTGGATGCAGGAGGCGCGGCTTCGCCCGCCTCTCGTCCCACGCTCGCTTCGCCCACTTTGGGACGCGCTCTCACGAGCCTTGAATGGCCATTTGCAGTCGATGATGGCGCCTTGGTCTGCTGATTGGCGCTTTGCTGCAACTTGGTCGACGAAGCAGTTGCTCAGCCTCACCGACGTCGCCACGTCGTCGTCAACGACCGCTTCTGGGATGCGCTGTGAGCCGAAGTCGATTGACCACGTGATCGGTGCACTGCTCTGACAAACCCACGGATGGCCTCGAGGGCTTTGCCGTCGTCGTCGAGCAAGAAGTAGTGCCCGCTGTTGAACCAGCGTTGGTCAACGTGAATCCCACGCTGTTCGACCAAACGACGACGCTGGCGAACGCGTTGGGCACTGACGAAACGGTCGCGACGTCCGTTCAACCACAGCTGTGGCACTCGCCTCGGGAGCTTCGGTGCCGCCGATGTCGTCGGCAACGCTGCAATGTTGACCACGCCGGCAAATGTCTTGGGATGACGTCGCAGCACTTCGAACGCGCCGACGCCACCATCCGACAGCCCGACGAGAACCGCGTCTTGGGTGCTGCGCCCCGTCCGTGATGCAAAGGTCTGCAAGGCGTCGTCGAGGTATCCGTCGACGGGAGCGCGCCAGCTGACGCCGTGGGATGGACTGACCACCCAGCAGTCGGGCAGCGCCCGCGACAGCAACCACGTGAACAGGCGTCCGTTGCCACCGTAGCCGTGGAGAAACACGACGACGGGCGCCGTCTTTGCATCGGCCGTCTTGTTGCGCGGCGGGGCCACCAACATGGTCGGCGTCGTCTGCTCGAAGGCCTGGTGCAAGGGGCTCTCGACGTCGGCCCACAAGGGGTCGTCGGCGAGTTCGGCGTAGCGCTTTTTCAGCTGCGATCGGACGGTGGCGCCTTCTTTGCCGCCGGCGTTCATCAACTCAGGCGCAGCGTCGAGAATCAGCCCCACCACTTGCCCTTCAGACAGCACCGACAATGCCGACTTCGCCGCCCACACGCCCGCCCGCTCGCGCTTGCTTTTCGGCTGAAAGACCGGGAGGCGATGGGCGGTGTTGAGTTCAACGGCAAATGCTGCTCGTGGATCTTGTGCCGCCCACGTCGACGAACTGCTCAACAGCAGGCAAACGCTTGTCCACACCAGCAAACGCACAGGGCCTCCGGGTCGTGCTCCCCGACGTCAACCAATGCGGGCGTGCCCCCATTCCGGCGCGTTTGCCTCTGTCGCCCTGCGGCTGCAGATGGACGTGTCGGTCGCTAAACTCGACGTCATGACTGCATCCACAGACCTGTTTGCCGACAAGGCCGCCGACTGGGACACCCGGCCCATTCCCGCCCAAATCTCAGCCGGTGTGTTCGCCGCCGTCGTCGACGCGGTCGACTTTCAACCCACCGACAAGGTGCTCGACTTTGGCGCTGGCACCGGCTTGGTGTGTGCAAAAATCGCTCCCCTCGTCGACCGCATCCTCGCCGTCGACATCTCCGAGTCGATGCTGCAGCAGCTGGCGCAAAAGCCTGAACTCCAAGGCAAGGTCGATGTGCATTGCCAAGACATCTTGCAGCACCCCCTCGACGTGCAGGTCGACGTCGTCGTCAGCGCCATGGCCATGCACCACGTCGACGACACGCGCGCTCTGCTGCAGACCCTGTTCAACCACCTTGCCCCTGGCGGGCAAGTCGCCCTCGCCGATCTCGACGCCGAAGACGGCACCTTTCACCCAGAAGGCGTGGCCGGCGTGTTTCACCACGGGTTCGCTCGAGACGACTTGCGAGCCCTGCTCAACGACGCCGGCTTCGAGGATGTTGCCTTTCGCACCGCCTGTGACGTGCACAAAGACGAGCGGACGTACCCCGTGTTTGTGGTGCACGCCCGCCGACCCCGCTGCTGACGGCCGCCCCTCCTGACAAACCAGCCAAACCTGACAAACCTGACAACGGGTGACAGGTGGCGGACGAATGCGCCCTACCCCACAGGCGTCAGCGACGGTACAACCCCTGCAGCAGGAGGCCGCGATGTACCCGAGCCACGCCGACGACGAGCAGCAGCACGAAGAGAAGGTCAAATCGGGAATGACCGAAGACCGACGCACACAGGCGCCGTTTCAACTGTCGTCGGAGTACGCCCCCATGGGCGACCAGCCCCAAGCGATCGAACAGCTGGTGCAAGGCCTGCAAGACGGCACCAAGGCGCAAGTGCTGCTCGGCGTCACCGGCTCGGGCAAGACCTTCACCATGGCCAACGTCATCGCGCGGGTGAACAAGCCGACGCTGGTGCTCGCGCACAACAAAACGTTGGCGGCGCAGCTGTACCAAGAGCTGAAAGGGTTCTTTCCCGACAACGCCGTCGAATACTTCGTGTCGTACTACGACTACTACCAGCCCGAGGCGTACGTCCCGTCGACGGATACGTTCATCGAGAAAGACGCCCTCATCAACGACGCCATCGACCGCATGCGGCACGCGGCGACGCGGTCGTTGTTGTCGCGCACCGACGTCATCATCGTCGCCTCTGTCAGCTGCATCTACGGCATTGGCTCGCGCGACTCGTACAAAGAGATGTCGGGGTTTGCCCAGGTGGGCATGGAGCTGAGCCGCGACAAATTCTTGCGCCAGCTTGTCGAGAGTCAATACGAGCGCAATGACGTCAGCTTTCACCGCGGCACCTTCCGCGTGCGCGGCGACGTCGTCGAGGTCTTCCCCGCGCACGAAGACGACACCGCGTTGCGCATCGAATTCTTTGGCGACGAAGTCGAACAGATCACCATCATCGATCCGCTGCGGGGGCGCGCCATCCGCACCATTGAAGCCGTCATGGTGTGGCCCGCGTCGCACTACGCCACCGACCAAGAACGTCGTCACCGGGCCATGACGACCATCCGTGAAGAGCTCCTTGAACGGCTGCAAGAGCTGCGAGGGCAGAACCACCTCGTCGAGGCCCAACGTCTCGAACAGCGCACCTCCTTCGACTTGGAGATGCTCGAGAGCACCGGCAGCTGCAAAGGCATCGAGAACTACTCCCGCCACCTCACCGGCCGCAGTGAGGGCGACGCGCCACCGACGCTGCTCGACTACTTCCCCGACGATTTCTTGATGGTGCTCGACGAGAGCCACCAAACCGTCCCCCAAGTGGGCTCCATGTACCGCGGCGACCGCGCCCGCAAAGAGACGTTGGTGCGGCACGGATTTCGTCTGAAGAGCGCCCTCGACAACCGGCCCCTCAAGTTCGAGGAGTGGGAAGAGCACGTCGGCCAAGCCGTGTTCGTCAGCGCCACCCCCGCCGACTACGAGCTCGACGCGGCGCAAGGCGTCGTCGTCGAACAACTCATTCGTCCCACGGGCTTGCTCGACCCCATCGTCGAGGTGCGCCCGGTGGCCACGCAGGTCGACGACCTCCTCGATGAGGCCCGCGCCGTCATCGACAAGGGCGAACGCGTCTTGGTGTCGACGCTGACCAAGCGCATGGCCGAAGACCTCACCGAATACCTGCAAGAGGTGGGCATCAAGACGCGCTACCTGCACTCCGACATCGACACCCTCGAACGCGTCGAGATTCTAAACGCATTGCGCAAGGGCGAGTACGACGTGCTCGTCGGCATCAACTTGTTGCGCGAGGGCCTCGACTTGCCGGAGGTGTCGCTCGTCGCCATCCTCGACGCTGACAAAGAGGGATTTTTGCGCGCGGCCACCGGCCTCATCCAAACCATCGGACGCGCCGCCCGCAACGCCAACGGCAAAGCCATTCTCTACGCCGACCGCGTCACCGACTCCATGAAGGTTGCGCTTGAAGAAACCGCCCGTCGTCGTGCCATCCAAGAGAAATACAACGAAGAGCATGGCATCGTGCCGCAGACCATCACCAAGGCCATCAAAGACCTGCACCCCGAGATGGGCTACGTCGACGGCGACTACACCTCAGCGTCGGCACGTGCCCTCGCCGAGAAGAAGGGGCGCAAGAAGAAAGCCAAGGTGCGCCCCGAAGACATCCCCGCTCTCGTCGAGAAACTGCGCGAAGAGATGCAGGCCCACGCCAAGAACATGGAGTTCGAGGAGGCGGCAAAAGTGCGCGACGAGATCAAGGCGCTGGAGGAGCAAGCCCTCGCCATGTGAGCCGACGACGACGTCGGTGAGGATGAGAAACAGGCATCGTCGACCATTTGCAGTCAAATGCCATTCAGCAAAGAGCGACGCCATCATCCACTGCAAATGGTCGTTGAAGGCAGGGCCCCGGCGCCGCGAAGCGCGCGGGCCCTGACTAGGCCGCTTCTTCTTGAACACCCCGCACCGCGGCCCAGAGGTCGGCACCGTCGTCGAGCTCTACGTCGACCCGCAGCACGACGTGGTCGTCGGTGACCTCTTTGACCTCGGCGTCTTTCGGCATCAACGGTGGCAGCAGTGGGAGCACGTCGCCCACGCGCGCCTGACACGACGGCAGCTGGGCCAACGCGTCGAGGATGGACGGCCGCGTGTCGGCGTCGAGCCACACCTGCAAATGTTTGTGTTCGGGCGGGCACGGCGTTTTGTCTTGCAGCAACTGCAGCATTTCCGTCGACACCGGCGCCATGACGTCGACGTGACGGGCGAGAAGGGTGCGCAACGACAGCGGCGCGCCCTTGGGCCAGCGCGGGTCGTCTCCGCCGCTCAGCTGCACCACCTGGTCGACGTCGCAGCGCAGACGACGGGCGAAGGCTTCGACGGCAGAGCCGGGGGTGCGCGGCAGCACCTTCCACACCGCGCCGACCTTGGCGTCGACGTCGTCGGGGCGCTCGATGCGCACCTCGTTGTCGGTGACGTCGACCACCACGAACGGTCGGGCGTCGAGCGGAAGGTGCTGGGTCATGGGGGGCAACATCTGTTGCACTTGGAGCACGTCGCTGGGAGCAGACGCTGCCGGCACCGACGTCAGCTTGGCTGTCGACGACGTCGTGCGGCGGCCGCGGTGCAACAGATGCGCCAGCTGCACGCCGCTGCGCAGCGAGGGGCGCACGTCGAATCCGACGGGCTTCACCGTCAGCATCTCGCGCACGTCCAGCTCGGGCGACGAGCAACGCTCGAAATCAAAGCGCTGCAGCAAGAGCGCCAACGTCAACTTCGCCTCTTGCATGGCGAAGGCGCGGCCAATGCACGAGCGCACGCCGTTGCCGAAGGGTTTCCAGGCGTCGGGGGGGCGCGCGGCTTCGGCCTCTGGGGTGAACCGCTCGGGGTCGAACCGTTCTGGGTCGTCCCACACGGCTGGGTCGCGGTGCAACGCCCCCAACAACACGATGAGCTCGTCGTCGGGAGTGACCTCAAAGCGGCCGTCGAGCAACGTCGTCTCTTTGGCCCGGATGCCAAACGCAGGCGCCGGCGACCACAGCCGCAGCGTCTCTTTCAACACGCGGTCGAGGTAGGTGAGCTTGTTGAGCTGGTCAAACGTCGGAAGCTGATCGGCAGGGCCCACCACACGGTCGACCTCGTCACGCGCCTTTTGCAGGATGTCGTCGTTCAGCATCATGTAGTGCAACGCAAACGACAACGTGGTGGCCGTGGTCTCGTGGCCGGCGATGAGAAACGTCACCACCTGGTTGCGAATGTTCTCGTCGTCGAGGAGGTCGCCCGACTCAGGGTCGGCCGCGGTGAGCATCAAGCCCAACAGATCGTCGGGCAGCGACCCACCGGCCTCCATGTGTTGCCGGCGTTCGCGAATGACACCGTCGACGAGCTTGTGCATGACGGTGACGTTTTCGTCGTAGCGGGCGCGGGTGCGCACCATCAGCCGGTGCAGCCAGGCCGGCCGGTTGTCGGCGTGCATGCACTCGTCGAGGGCGCCGATCATGGCGTCGACAAACGGGTGCATCTCGTCGTGAAAAAACGAATTCAGCCGGTAGTCGAAGCCACACAGCGCGATGACGTCGAGGGTCAGCCGGGTCATGTCGCTCGACACGTCGACCACCTCGCCTGGCCCCAGCCGCGCCCAGCGATCGCTCATCTGCAACCCGACGTCGAGCATGCGGTCGAAGTAGTTGCGCATGGCGTCTTGGGTGAAGGCCGGCATGAGAATGCGGTGGGCTTTGCCCCAGTTTTCTTCGCCCGGATACGCCGTGAACAACGCGTCGCCCGCCAGCGAACGCAGCCGCTCCAACGGCGACAACACGCATTTTTCGAAACGGCCGCCGTCGCACAGCTCATGCACCACATCGCGGGTGGCGACGACGACAAGGTCTTTGCCCGGAAACTGCAGGCGAAACACCGGGCCATAGGTGTCGGCCAGCTTCACCATCGATTGCGTCGGCTTGTCGACGTCGATGTCAAAGACGTTTTGAAACACCGGCAGCGGCTTGGGCTGCGGAATCGGCTCTTTTGCCGTGATGGCCGTGGTGTGTGGCGTGGTCGCTTCGCTCATGGTGTGCACCAGTTCGGACGTCGCCCCCGACGTAGTATCCATGCTGCAAGACACATCGACATCTTTGCCTCAATCTGGAGCGCGCGACGGTGCATTGCTGAGACGCTGCCTGGACGACGTTGCCGCCGAACTTGCCCCGCCATGGGCCACCAACAGAAGCAGCCGCACCTCGAAGGGCAGGGTGTGCACCGCAAGCCAGCCGCTGTGCAGCGGGCGAGCCGGCTGCAAGCGCAAAGGCACACGCAACGGCCGCTGCATGGCGTCGTCGGTGAACAGGTTCCCCGCGTCGTCGACGACCACCAAGCTGCGCCCTTTGTCGTCGAGCAGGCGCCACCTGAATGCGTCCGTCGCCCCCGCCTCTCGAAGACCGGCCGCAAACCGGCCGCGCTCGTCGACGATGTCGAGTTGGGCGACGTTTCCCGTCCATTTGGCGACGTAGGAGACGTCGTCGCGATCCCGCTCCACCAAGAACAACTCGTGGGCGCGGTCGATCACGGCCATCACCTGGCGGCCGCTGGCGTCGAACACCGTCCACTGCACGTCGTCATCGCGCTGCAGCGGCACCAGGCGTACGGTGGCGACGCCGCTGGCGTCGAACACCACCACGTCGTCGGGCCACACCGATGGCGTCGACATCGCCGACGACGTCGACTGGGCAGCAGGGGCTGGTGCCATGGCGGCAGGGGGCGCCGCTGCTGGACGGTCACAGCCCAGCGACGACAGCGTCGTGCAAAGGAGCGTGCAAACCAAAGTGCAGAGGAGAACGCCGGCCCGGTCGACGTGCTCGAACGGGTGGGTCACCGGCGTTCGTTCTTTTTTCGGCAGTCTCCGCAGATGCCGTACAGCTCCATCTTGTGATCGTCGACGACGAAGCCGTGCTTCTTGGCCACCTTGTGCTGCAGCTCTTCGATGCGGGGATCCATGAACTCGACGATGAGGCCGCATGAAGAGCAGATGAGGTGGTCGTGGTGTTCTTCGGCGCCTTGGGCGGGCTCATACCGAGTGTGCCCGTCGCCGAATTGGTGGGCCTCGGCAAGACCGGCTTTCTCGAGGAGCTTGAGCGTGCGGTACACCGTGGCCTGCCCGATTTTCGGGTCTTCGGCGCGCACGCGGTCGAGGAGGTCGTCGACGCGCAGGTGCTCGGTGGTGTTGAAAAAAACCTCGGCGATGAGGTCGCGCTGTTTGCTGCGCTTCATCCCGTTTTGCCGCACGTAGACCCGCAGGGCATCCATCGATTCGGACTCGGTGACGGTGGTGTTCGACATGGGCGGCGGCTCTCCGGTCAAGTCAGGGCGGCGACACGGGATGACAAAGCGATCGGCGACGCCACAGACGACGTCGAATTGGGCTCGGCCGTTTTAGCGTCTTTTGGGTCGCGGTGCATCCCCTTCTGCCGGACGTCCGCCGGCGTGGGGGCGTGCGGCCGCACCGTCGTGCTCAGTCGCCCGACAGATAGGCGTCGCCGGCGTTCACCGCCCACACCAGCGTGGTCACCGCGGCCATCACGCCGGTGGCGGCGATGAGAATGTTGGTTTGCTCGCGCAAGGCCTTGGCCTCGGCAGGCGCGTCGGCGGGAGCCGTATCGGGCCCGGGCTCGTAGGTGTTGTAGAGGCCGAAGCTCACGCCCGCTCCGGCGCCCAACCCCAGCGTGGTGAGGAGGGAGCCGTAACCCAGCGTCGAGAACAGCACGCCTTTGACGGGGCTTTGGTTGTAAAACTGCCCCCAACCGGGCGCCACCAACGAGCGAAACAGCGCTTCTTCGGCAGTGCGCAACTCCAACGAGTCAGACGCCATGGAGACGGTGCCTGCGCGCGGCACCATGGCGCTGGAGGTGCCCAAGACTTCGCCGTCTTCGACGCTGACCACACGAACGTTGACGGCGAGGGCGTCGCCTGCGGCGGCCACAGAGCCAAACACCAACGCTTGGGCGTCGACGAACTCGCCAAATGCATCGACGTTGTCGACGGTGGCCGCGATCTTCAGCTGGTTCAGGGCGGCTTTGATGTTGGTGCGCTCCACGACCAGGAAGCCCCGCTCCCGCAGCCGCTGGGTGAGCTGGGTCTGCATGAGGACGTCGACTTTGGAGCCGGCCACGTCGTCACCGGAGACCTCCAACGGCATCACCGCCAAACGTTGGTACCGTTGTTGACCGCGCAGCTCGCTCATGGCCACGGCGACGTCGTCGACGATGCGGGTCAGACCGCCGGTGAGGTTCTTGGCCTGTTCGGCGGCGTCGGTGGCGCTGTCGACCCGGGCCACAGCCGAAGCCACCTCGACGCCGGTGGTCACGTGCATCAGACGCATGGTGACGGCCGCGCCGTTTTGGATGACTTCAGAGAGGAGCACGTGGTCGGCCGCCACCGCCGAGAGCGCGGCGCCGTCGTCGGCGTTGACGAGGCCGCCCACCACACGCCGCACCGACGCAGGCGTCACCACCTCGACGTCGACCGCGGCGAAGGCGCTCAGCAGCTGTTTTTCGATGCGTTTGGCACGTGCGTCGTCGTCGTCTTTGACCGGCGACAAGGCCACACGCGCTGGGTCGCGCGCCGCCGCCATCAAGTCGAGCACCACGGCGTCGATGTCGGCGTCGATGCCTTTGGCGGCCGCATCCGCCTTGACGTCGGCCGTGGGGGGCGCAGGCGTCTCTGCTGCCGCTTGAGCCGGTTCGGCTGCAGCCGGTTCGGCTGCGGTTTGTGCCGTGGCCGACGTCGTCGTCAACACGCTGGCCAGAGCACCGACTTGCAGCCAGGCCAGCGCGGCCTGCACGCGGTTGCTTCGCGTCGTCATCGACGAAATCTCACCGAGGCCGTGGGACATAGCATGCATGAGCAGACGCGCTCCTTTCGGGGCCCCATCCGTGGGGCACGGGCACCACGTGCCCGGCGTAGGGCGCATACTGCCAAGAGACGCCGCCAGACAAAAGCGCAGGACAGCATGCGACTGTGGGATGCCCCACACCGCCGGCCAGCAGGCGCGAAACCTGCCGAAGGATGACGATTCACGACGGATGGATCTGCGCACCTGCGGGGTTGCGCCTCCCATGTCTACGGCCCGACGCATGATGCAAACCATCGCCATGGGCGACGCCTGGGGGCTGCCTTGTGAAGGCATGGGCCCCCGCCGAGCCCGCTGGTGGCTCGACGTGGAGCGCGGCGTTCGCTTTCGCTTTTTCGGAGCACTCTCCGCTGCCGGCGTGGTCTCTGACGACACCGAACAAACGGCGTTGGTGCTGCAGTCCATCCTGCGGGCCCAGCGCGACGGTGGTGACGTCGTCGAAGGCGCCGCCCGACACCTGCGTCGGGCCATGATCGCGTTTGTCGCCCGCCTGCCCTTTGGCGTCGGACTCGGCACACTGCGCGCCGTCGCCAAACTCACCCTGGGTGCCCAGCACGGGGTCCACACCGCCGGCAACGGTGCCGCCATGCGTGCTGGATTCATCGGCCTCCTCATCGACGACGCCGACACCCGACGACGTCTGGGGCGCGCCCTTGCAGAGGTCACCCACACCCATCCCCAAGGCATTGAAGGTGCGTTGTGGCTGGCAGAACTGGTGCACCTCGTGGCCCACGCCGACCCCGACGTGGACGACGTCAAAGCCCGTCGCCAGTGGGTGCGACAAGCGTGTGATGCCGTGGTACAGGACGACGTCTTGGGCGCCGCCATCCTCAATGCCGCATCGACGTCGTCGACGACGGCCCTGCCGACAACCGGATACATCGTGCACAGCACGGCGGTGGTGGCGCAGGACTTTGTCTTGCACGGCCACCGACCGTTGCAGGCGTTGCAGGCGACCATCGAGCGCGGCGGCGATGCCGACACCCATGCCGCCATGCTGGGGGCCGTCGTCGGGGCCGGCCGAGCGCACGAAGACCACGACGTCATCGCCGCCCATTTTCAACGGCTGCTGCCCGGGCCGTTCGGACCGCACCATCTGATGGCCCTCGTCGAGGCCATCGACCCCGACGCGCCCGTGCCGTCCATCGCGCATCTCCGGGGTGGGCTGCGCAGTCTGCTGTTGATGCCGCTGGTGTTGCTGCATGGATTCGCGCGTTTGCTGCCTCCGTACGGCTGAAGCCGACGGGAGCATGGACGGACGACCCCCACAACGCTATCGACGTCGAGTCTGAGGACCCCACCCGGAGGGTGCATGCACGCACAACGGTCTACGTCGGTTTCGCCCTTTTGGGGCACGCTCTTTTTGGCCTTGCTCAGCACGGCCTTCCTGGCCGGCTGTGCCACGTCAAAGGCATCCTCTGTCGACGACAAGCCCGCTGCAAAAACAGTCCGCGTTTCGAAGCAAAAGCGTCTGTTCATGTGGCGGGTGTTGCCCCCCAAAGACCAGCCCGGCGTGGTGTACGTGCTGGGCACGATGCACCTGCGGCGTCCTGACATTGCGCTCCTCGACGACAAAGTGCTGCAAGTGCGCGACGACGCCCACACCATCGTCGTCGAAATCGACCCACAGACCATCGACGAAGCGCAGATGGGGCAGATGGTGCAAAAACTCGGGCTGTACACCGACGGCGACGCCCTCAACAACCACCTCACCGACGACGAGTGGGCCCAAGCCAAACGCATCGCCCACAAGGTGCACCTGCCCATGGCGGCGCTGGTGAAGATGAAGCCGTGGCTCGCCGCCACCACCCTCGAGGTGCTGATGTTGCAGTCGCTCGGGTACACGTCGGGCAGCGGCACCGAAGAGCAACTCTTGCGTGGACGCGACGAACGCCCAAGCCAGAAGGTGGCGTCGCTCGAAACCGCCGCCATGCAACTGAACACCCTCAGTGGCGTCGACGCCAAAGCCCAACTCGCCTACCTGCGCGAGCTTCTGGCCGACTTCGACGAGGGGGAGCACTCGGCGGCCGAACTCGAGAAGCTGTTGATGGCGGGCGACACCCAAGGCATGGAGAAACTGCTGTTGAAATCGCGGGAGGCGTCGTCGTCGGAGATGGAGGCGTTTCACAAAGCCCTCCTCGACGACCGCAATCTCGGCATGCTCAAGCAGCTGCCTCCGCTGTTTGCGCAACCGGGCCATGCGTTGGTGGCGGTGGGCGCCGCGCACCTCGTCGGCGACGTCGGCTTGCTCACCCTGCTGCGCAACAAGGGCTACAAGGTGGAGCAGGTGAAGGCGCAAGGCACCAAGCGTGCCCAGGCCGAGGCCGCCAAAGCCCAACCGGTCGTCGACGACGGCGAGCATCTTGTCGACGACGTCAACAACGCGTTGCATGCCGTGCGGGCGAAGAAGCACATGGTGCAACTGGGAGCAGCGTCTGTGGCGTTTCCGGTGCCCGCCCAACGCGACGAACAAGAGCAACACACCCCGGCCGGCACCATGCACCTGGTGATGCACGAGGCCAAAGTCGGCGGCGCCGAATTCGCCACGCTGGAGCTGCCTCTCCCCGACGTCATCACCCCCGAGCAGCACGACATGATGCTCAACGCGCAAATGCAGGCGGTGCGCTCCACCCTCGAAGAATCCGGCGCCCACGACATCACCGAACGACGCCTCACCCAAGATGGACGCCCAGGATTCGAACTGACCGGCGTCATCGCCGCCCTGGCCGGCGAGGCGTACATCCGCTACCTCATCGACGGCAACCGCATGGTCGGCATCATGGTGTGGCCCAAGGGCAAGGTCGACAAGGCCACCTCTGCCGTCCGCCAACAACTCGTCGCCGCCTTTGTCGAAAGCTTCACGTTTGGCGGCACGTCGACGTCGGCCGACCTCGACTGGAGCGGCATGTGCCGCGCCGCACACGGCAAGACCCTCGTCGTCGAGCTCGGTGCCGACTGGTGCCACGACTGCCAACTGCTGCAGGCCGCCAAACACCGTGACGACGTCAAAGCCGCACTCTCGGGCCTGCACCTCGTCAAAGTCGACGTCGGCCGCTTTGACAAACACACCGAAGCCCTCGACGCCCTCGGCGTGAAGCGCATCCCCACGTTGGTGGCGTTTGCCCCCAGAGACTGCGCCTCGTCGTGGACGACGTGGCCGGTGGTGCGCAAAGGTGTGTTCGAGGGCGTGCAGGCCGACAGCGACGCTCTGCTGCAACTGCTGACGTTTCTCAAAGCACTGCCCCGTCAGGGCGACACCACCGCGGCTCTATTCGACGGTGGCCAGCGGCGCGTGGTGGCAGGCGACTTCGACGTTGCCCAGCACGCGCAATGACGGCCGCTCCTCGGCGCACGCGTCGGTGGCCGCATGACAACGCGGGTGAAACGCACATCCCTTGGGCGGTGACGACGGGCTGGGCAGTTCGCCGCCCAACACCTGTCGCTTGCGTCGACGACGTTGGCCCGGGCGCGGCCGTGGAATCGCGGCCAACAACGCTTGCGTGTACGGGTGTTGCGGGTTCTGCATGATGTCGGCGACGGGGCCCACCTCGACGACACGCCCCAAGTACATCACCGCCACGCGATGGCAGATGTGTTCGACGACGGCGAGGTCGTGGGCAATGAACAGATAGGCCAGGCCCAACTCTTCTTGCAGGTCTTGCAGAAGGTTGATGACCTGCGCCTGCACACTGACGTCGAGGGCGCTGACGGGTTCGTCGCACACGATGAACTCCGGCTCGACGGCAAGCGCCCGGGCGATGCCGATGCGTTGGCGTTGTCCGCCTGAGAATTCGTGCGGGTAGCGGTCGAGCGCATCGGCACGCAGCCCCACTTTGTCGAGGAGCTCGAGCAGCCGTGGACGTCGCTGCGCCCCTTCATGCAGGCCATGGATGTCGAGCGCCTCGCCCAACAGTTGCGCCACAGTGCGCCTGGGGTTGAGAGACGCATAGGGGTCTTGAAACACGATCTGCATGCGCCGCCGCAGAGGGCGCATGCCTTTGTCGTCGAGCTCGGTGATGTCTTGCCCGTCGAAGACGACGCGTCCCGACGTCGGCGTCGTCAGCTTCAAGATGGTGCGGCCCAACGTCGACTTGCCGCAGCCACTTTCGCCCACCACGCCCAGCGTCTCTTTGGCGTGCACGTCGAGGCTGACACCGTCGACAGCGCGAACGGCGCCCGCTTCGCGCCCCAACCACCCTTCACGAATGGGGTAGTGCGTTTTGAGGTTGTCGACGTGCAGCAGAGGCTCAACCATCAGAGACCTCCGGCGTCGTCGACGACAACACGCAACGCACGGCATGGGACGCCGTCAACGACACCAGCGCAGGCTCGTCTTGCCGGCAGTCGTCGCGCACGTGGGGGCAGCGGTCTTGAAACCGACAGCCGGCCGGCAGCTGGCCCGGCGGCGGCACCGTCCCCTCGATGGTCGACAGGCGCGTCTGACGCTGGCCGTCGTCGACCGACGCGGCACCCGGCAGCGCCTGCAGGAGTCCCTGGGTGTAGGGATGCTGGGGCCGCTCGAAGAGGTCGTCCACCGGCGCCTGCTCGACGACGGTGCCGGCGTACATGACGATGACGTCGTCGCACGACTCCGCCACCAACCCCAAGTCGTGGGTGATGAGCACCATGCTCATGCCCGACTTGTCTTGCAGCCGGTCGAGGAGGTCCATGATTTGCGCCTGGATGGTGACGTCGAGGGCGGTGGTGGGCTCGTCGGCGATGAGCACATCGGGGTCGCACGCCAACGCAATGGCGATCATCACCCGCTGGCGCATGCCGCCCGACAGTTCGTGTGGGTAGGCCTTCATGCGGGCGGCCGCGTCGGGAATGCCGACCTCCTGCAACAGCTCGACCGCACGGGTGTGGGCCGCCGCTTTGCTGAGGTCTTTGTGCAGCTGCAGACCTTCCATCACTTGCATGCCCACCGTGAACACGGGGTTCAACGACGTCATGGGCTCCTGAAAGACCATGGCGACGCGGTTGCCCCGCACGTCGCGCATGCGAGGCATCGACGCCTGCAGCAGGTCTTCGTCTCCGAGGAGAATCTGGCCCTGCGGCGCCGCAAACGGCGGCTGCGGCAACAACCGCAGGATGCTCATGGCCGTCACACTCTTGCCGCAGCCACTCTCGCCGACGATGCCCAAGGTGCGCTTGTGGCCGACGGCGAACGACACCCCGTCGACGACGGTGGTGAGCACATCGTCAATGCGCACTTGCACACGCAGGTTGTCGACGCGCAACGCGGCCGACGTCGACGACGCGTCGTCGGGCTTGGGTGACGTCTGGGAAGGCAGCGCTGTCATGCTCGACACTCTCGTCGGCCGCAGCGCGAGATGCAAGCGCCGACGACGTTGGCCTGTCGACGGCGCCCCCCGCCGCCGACGTTGTCGTCACAATGCGCAAGCCACGGTCGCGATTCCCGACGGCGACGACGACAGCGTCCGCCAACCTCAGCCGTCGTCTTCGTTGTCGCCTTTGGCTGCGTCGTAATCCTCTTTGGTGAGGGCGCCCTTTTGCACCAGCCGGGTGGCCAGCGCGCGCAGCTCTTCGGGGTTCATCTTGGTGATCATGGTGGGGCTGGGTGCCCCCATGAATCCAGACGGCGGCGCTTGCGACAGTGGCGAATCCGATGCGGGTGCCTCACCCGGCTCCGGCAGTGCGTCGCCAGCGTCGGGGAAGGCATCCAACGACCCGAACCCTTCGGCTGCAGCAGGCTCCGGCAGCGCCTCTGGGGCCGGCGGCTCCGCCAACGGAGAGGCCCCAAATGCGTCCAGCGCCGAAGCCGTGTCGTCGAGTGGTGCTGGGGCAGCAGGCTCGGGCAACGGCGTCGCCCCGAAGTCGTCCAACGACGCAGGCGCTTCAGGCATTGGGGCGGGCACGGCCTCGTCGAGGGCAGCAGGTGCGGGGACGTCGTCTTCAGGAGCAGGCTCGCCTGCAGCCGGCTGGGCAGCCGCTGCCGACTCCACCGGTGCATCTGCAGCGGCCGGCTCGTCGTCGACGACTGGGCCAGCGGCCGCTTCGTCAGCGGGCGTGGTGTCGACGTCGGGCACTGCAGGCGGCGCCAAAGACACGCCCGCCTCGTCGGCAGGGACTGCGTCGTCAAGGGGTGCTGCCTCTGGCAACTGAGGCGACGCCTCATCCGCCGGCGCAGCGCTGACAGCGGCAGCGGCATCGATGGGCGCGGGTGGCGGCGGAGGCAGAACCTCGGCTGCGGCTTCAGGCGGCGCGACGTCGTCGACATCCGCTGCGGAGGGTGCATCGACCGGTCGGTCGGCTTCTGCCGCCTCTGACAGCACCACATCGTCGACCACGCCGCCGTCGACGGGAACATCCGCTTCTGCGGCGTGCGAGGCAAGCTGCTCCAACTCGTAGGCCGACAGCGACGCACCGTTGAGTTCGTCGTCGGGGCCAGCGGTCAAAGGCAAATCATGGCTGTGCTCCATGGCGTCGAAGGCGTCGGCGTCGAACGGAGCGGCCTCGACTGGAGCGGCATCTGCCTCGACGACCGCAGACGCGTCTGCGGCAGCGAGGGGAGGCGCCGCGGGTGCCTCCTCGGCGACCGCTTCTGACGGCGGCGCCGGAGGGTCTTCAGCGGCGGGTGCATCCGACGACGCCGACATGGGCGTTGCGCCCTCGACGAACGCGTCGAGTTCATCGTCCGAGATTTCAAAGCCGGCGTCGCCGCCTCCCAGGTGTCCGACGTGGTTGTCGGCCAAGGGGGCCATCGACGGTGGCTCCATCCCAGGCACATCAAACGACGACAGCTTCGGTGGCGCAGGCATGGCCAGGGCGGTGTCGCCGCCAGGTGCACTCTCTGCGGCTGCTGGCTCCTGTGGAGGCGTCGTGTCGTCGACGCCTTCGGCTTGCTCCTCCAGCGGGGCAACATCGGCGGCCGCTGCCGCTTCGTCCAGAGGTTCCACGTCATCGGCCGCCACCTCTTCGAGAGGTTCCGCGGCGTCGGCTGCCACTTCTTCGAGAGGTTCTACGGCGTCGGCCGCGACTTCTTCGAGAGGCTCGACGTCATCGGCTGCCACTTCTTCGAGAGGCTCGACGTCATCGGCTGCCACTTCTTCGAGCGGCTCGACGTCATCGGCTGCCACTTCTTCGAGGGGCTCAACGGCGTCGGCCGCCACTTCCTCCAGAGGTTCAACCTTGTCAGCCGCCGCCTCTTGCGGGCTCTCTGCTTCAGGTTCGTCCTGCTGCGGTCCGTCTTCCGTCGGCTCCGACGCAGCGACACCGGGGACGGCCGGCTCATCATCGAGCGCTGCGGCCCAGCTGGATCCGAACCCGGCCGGAGCCGCCGCCTCGACGACAGGCGCCGCTTCTTCCACCGGCGCCGACAACTCCACCGGAGCGTCCTCGACGACAGGCGCCGCTTCTTCCACCGGCGCTGACAACTCCACCGGAGCGTCCTCGACGACAGGCGCCGCTTCTTCCACCGGCGCCGACAACTCCACTGGAGCTTCCTCGACGACAGGCGCTGCTTCTTCCACCGGCGCTGACAACTCCACCGGAGCGTCCTCGACGGCAGGCGTTGCTTCTTCCACCGGCGCCGACAACTCCACCGGAGCGTCCTCGACGACAGGCGCCGCTTCTTCCACCGGCGCTGACAACTCCACCGGAGCGTCCTCGACGACAGGCGCCGCTTCTTCCACCGGCGCCGACAACTCCACTGGAGCGTCCTCGACGACAGGCGCTGCTTCTTCCACCGGCGCTGACAACTCCACCGGAGCGTCCTCGACGGCAGGCGTTGCTTCTTCCACCGGCGCTGACAACTCCACCGGAGCGTCCTCGACGACAGGCGCCGCTTCTTCCACTGGCGCCGACAACTCCACTGGAGCTTCCTCGACGACAGGCGCTGCTTCTTCCACCGGCGCTGACAACTCCACCGGAGCGTCCTCGACGGCAGGCGCTGCTTCTTCCACCGGCGCCGACAACTCCACCGGAGCGTCCTCGACGGCAGGCGCTGTTTCTTCCACCGGCGCCGACAACTCCACCGGAGCTTCCTCGACGACAGGCGCTGCTTCTTCCACCGGCGCTGACAACTCCACCGGAGCTTCCTCGACGACAGGCGCCGCTTCTTCCACCGGCGCCGACAACTCCACCGGAGCTTCCTCGACGACGGGCGCTGCATCGGCGGGAGCCTCGTCAACCGCAGCCCCCCATCCGGAATCTGCTGCGACAGGGGCATCGTCGTCGATGGACGACGCCCACGAGCTCGTCAGCGGCGGCGGCGCAAACGTCTCGGTCGCGTCGGGGGCGGCTGGCGCCTCTGGTTCAGGCGACGCTTCAGGCACCACAGCCTCGGGCGCCGCTGCGTCGAGGGGCGCGGGTTCGGGCTCGGTGGGGGCGGGCTCGATGGGTTCGATTCCCGTCGACGGCGGTTGCACGTCGTCCGCCAAGACAGCCGGGGTGGGTGGCGCGTACTGCTCCTGCACGGCTGCCACCAGTCCTTGGGGCAGCTCCTCGGTGGGAACACGCGGTGGCGCTATCGTGGATCCCGCAAACGGGTCTTCACCAGGCGCCGGGGGCGCGGCTGGAGGTGCAGCCGGGGTCGCCGCGGGCGCAGGCGCAGGCGCGTCAAATGCAGCAGTGGGCGGCGGCGTCGGTGCCACCGCTGCGGCAGGTGCTGCGGGAGGCGGGGCAGGCTGCGCCGGGGCGGGCTGCGGCGGAGAGCTGTCGAACCCTTCCAGCGATTGTTGGGCGGCCGCGGCCCCGATGTCGTCTTCGCCGCCGAGGAATCCGCCAGGAGCGCCAAACATCGAGTCGCGTTCGCCCCCCAGCTGAGGGGCTGGGGCCGCTGGCGCTGGCGGCGTCGAGAACGCCGCCGATGGCACCGACGTCGACGGACTTGAAGGCACGTTGGCAAAAGGGTCCGTGCCTGGAGGGACGTCGAACGCCCCAGCAGCAACCGAAGGCTGGGCCGGCGGTGCGGCAGGAGGTGGAGCGGCTGGGGCCGGCTCGTCGAGCAACACGACCCCCGTGACGAGGGGAATGGCCTCAGGCTCGGGTTCACCGCCAAGGTCGACCTCAGAGCCGCCAAACTGCACTTGCTGGTCTTGGTACGTCGACAGGCTCGCTTCTTGGCGCTGCTGTTCGCCGTAGTAGTAGCGCCGGATCGCGGCCTCGAGGTCTTTTTCGCCGGCCAACATGGGGTGTACCCGCCGGCCGGTTTGAAACTGCACCTGGTCGATGGCCGCGACGTTGGTGGGGTCGGTCATGGCGAGGTACATGACCTCCCCTTTGGCGTCGCGCTTCAAACCGCAGGGCAACACACCGAACTGCTCGGCGGTCTCCCGCGGCAACAAGGCGATGACCTTCTCGTGGATGGGATGATCCGTGAGGTCGACAATCTGCACATCGAGGTGGCGCGACAGCACCTTGAGAAGTTGCCGCTCGATGACAAAGCCGTGCTCGATGAGGATCCGGCCAAGGCGCCCGCCCCATTTCTGCTGGTGGCCGAGAGCGCTTTGCAGTTGGTGTTCGTCGATGAGGCCTGCGGCCAGCAGGGCTTCTCCGAGTCGCATTCGAGCCATGGGCAATCAATCCTAGGCAGGGTGCCGTGGTGGGCACGGGCCGTTGAGCCGAGTCGGCAAGGGCCGATGGGCCGTGGAGGCCGAAGTGGCGGAGACGATCTGTGCGAGCGTTCCGTCGAGGAGGTTACGCAGACGCCAGCGAGAATTTCACCTAGCGCTGTGACGTGTTCTGTTGCGGGGGTGACGTCTTGGATTGCGTGCGAAATTGGGCCAAACGCGCCAAGTGCGTGCTGGCCTGCGTGGGAGCCGCAACCCCTTTCTCCACCATGATTTGCAGCAGGGCGGCCACCGCGCAGACGTTCGAATCGGCCGCCTCGTCGAAGGCACGCAAATTTTGCTGTACGGAGTCGGGGGTCGGCGCTGTGGGCGAGGTGGATCCAAAGGCATTCTTCAAGGCCGCCAAGATCCGGCTTTCGCTCGCCAAGCGCGGCTCCACCGCCGTGCCCATCACCCGCGCCAATTCGTCGAGCACCGGCCGGTTGAGCGGATCGAAGGTGGCGATGACCAACACCCGCCGCGCAGCGTCATATCCGACGGGATACAAGCGCATGCTCTCCCAGTTGGCCTGCGGCATGCGCGCCAACACCGACGACGACGGCGGCACCCCGAGGGGGTCGACATCGGCGATGTTCAGCTGACGGGCAAGCGCTTTCACCAGCAGATCTTCGGTGACGTATCCCAGGCGCACCAACGTGGAGCCCAGCCGCCCTCCATACCGGCGCTGTTCTTCAAGCGCGGCTTGCAGCTGTGCTTCGGTGAGCACCTTGGCCTGCACCAACAAATCGCCCAAGCGAATGGGCTGTCCTGACGACGTCACACCCAGCTCCTCGCCAACGTCGCGGTCGACGTCTGGCATCCACGCGCTCACAGCCTTTCGCAGCCGCATCACGCTGATGCTCAGACCCTACCCGACTGGCGCAGCCACGTCGCGAAAGCGTCAGTCTGAAGCAGAAGAATCTGAGACAGACCCGTCTGCATCCCCCCCGTTGTCGTCGGAGATGGGTGGGTGTTCGGGCGACGCTGTGGGCGGTTGTGTGGCGTTGGGTTCTGCAGGTGGGGGCGCCGGAGGCACAGGGGCCTGCAGCAACGACAACGGCTGAAACGTCGCACCTGGTGGGAGCGCCACGCTGAACGCCGCGTCGTCGAAGGGAGCGCCGTTGAGCTCGACGTCGACGAGCACGAAATGCACCTTCTGCATGGCGTCGTCGCCTTCGGGGATGTGAAACACGAGGTGATGCGCCAGGGGAATGCCGTCGACGTCGCGAATGTCGTCGTAGTCGACCTTGAAACGCACCTCGCCTTTCTTGTCGTACACCTCGAGCTTGACCACAGCGTCGTCTTGCAGGCGCGCATGGGTGACGACGACGGGCCCATGAGGCGCTTTGGTGCCGACGGCGTACAGGCCGGTGTTCTCGTTGACGTCGAGTTGCAGGGCTTGGCTGCCCTCGACGGGGGGCGCACCCAAGAAGAGGCCAACGGCTTCTTGAGGCCACAGCGACACCTGCAGAAGGTGCTTCAGCAGGCTCCCCTTCACCGGCCCCTTCAAAAACAGGGAACCGCTCGGCTGCGTACCGTCGAACAGCGTCGCCGTCACCCCGTCGGTGGCGAAGATGTACATGGGCTGCTCAAAGAACGACCGCACCGACACCAACATGCGCGCCGGACGTTCGACGATGACGTCGACGTCGGCCTTGGCAAGCAGGCCTTTGAGACCGTCCATGCGTGCCTGGATGTGCCCCGACAAGCGGTGACGTCGTGCCCCTTCTTTTTCAAGACGTGCGCGCGCCTGCTCCGGCGTTCGCTTCTGCCACTCGGGGAAGCGAACGGGTTTCGGGCACCCCGTCAACGTCGTCAGCGACACCATCACGGCGAGCACCAGGGCCGCCCTTTGGGCCCACCCCGTCGAACCACAAGCCAGCAAACGACAATGAACAACACGCATCATGCGCAGTCGTCTAACAGACCCGGCCGCCCGATGTCATGAGCCTTTGCTCGACGCTGACGGCAACTGCAACCAAAGCGCCTCCATCCGTTTTTGCAGCTTCGGCGGCGCGCCGGCGATCGACCGCGCCGACGACAAGTGCCGACGGGCGGCGGCGTCGTCGCCCACGGCGTGCAGCGACGACGCCAGATGAAAGAGAATCTCGGGTTCTCTCGGCGACAGACGGTTCGCCTGTCGCAATGTCGCCACGGCCTTTTGCAGGTGGCCTTGGCGAAACTGGGTCCACCCCACGGTGTCGACGATGTAGCCGGCGGTGGGGCGGGCGACCAGCGCCCGCTGCGCCAGGTCGGCAGCGAGGTCGACGTCGACGTTGGCGTCGGCAAGGGAGAACGCCAAGAAGTTGAACTCGCTCGGCCCCGCCTCGTCGCGCTCGACGAACGGAAGCAGCAGCGCACGCACTTTGCCGATGTCGCCGATCTCCGAAAAGCGGCGGGCGAGCACGTTGGCCACCGCCAAGCTCGGCCGCTTGCGCTGCAACACCGCCGTCGCCACCTGCCGCACCTCGGCATCGCCTCCGACGAGGGCAGCGACGAGCAGACGCAACTCCAGAGCATCGGCGTCGTCGGGCGTGGCCGCAGCGTCTTGGGCCCAAGCCTGCATGTCGTCGTCTGAAAACGTCGGGTGCGGCTGCCCTGTCCGCTCGACCACCTGCAGCGCGACGCTTCGCACGCGGGTGACGTTGGGCCACTTGGCGAGCCCCTGCTTGGCGCGCTGGGCTGCAGCGTCGACGTCGCCACCGTCGAGCAGTGCCTGCACACACAATGAGTGGGCCCACTGTGCCCACGACGTGGTGAGCTCATCGTAGGCACACAAGTGTGGATGTGCCTGCTCCGGTTGGCGCATCATCAACAACAGACGGCCGACGTCGACGCGCACCTTTGGCGACAGCATCTTGGGCGCCGGCACTTCAGGGACGTTCGCCACCCGTCCATTGTCGACGTCACCACCCAACAACACCGTCAACGCCACCTCGGTGTCGCCAATCTCGTCGAAGGCTTCGGCCACCAGCCGCGCCATGTCTTCGCTGCCATCTTCGTCGAGCCAGGCCTTTTGCAGCGCCCACGCCCGGTCGTCATCGGCCAGCCGCAACACCTGCAACAAACGCTTGCGCGTCGACATGCCGTCGCCCATCTCGCGCACCCATTTGTCGACCCACACCCGAGCGCCCGTCGGGTCACCGTCGGCGAGGCTCAGGCGCATCATCAGCTCCAGCGCTTCTTTGTGGCGGCCGTCGCGCTCCAGCACGTGGGCGGCGTAGGTGCGCGAGCGCTCGACGTCTCCCAGCGACGCGAACTGTTGCGCCAGCACCATGTAGCCGAAGGTGGCGCCTTCATCGCGCTTCATCGACGCGTCGACGACCTTCACCGCGCCCTCGACGTCGTCGACGCTGAGCAACAGCCGCAGCAGCTGCCGCACCACGTCGAGGTCAGACGGATGCGCTCGCATGGCCCGACGCAACAGCGCCTGCGCCTCGTCGGTGTCGCCGCTGTAGGCCCGCAAGCGGGCCAACAACTGCAGGCCGCGCTTGTGGTTGGGGTCTTTGGCCAACGCATCCGACAACGCTTTGTCGGCGTCCTCGAGATCGCCGGCTTCCATCTGCAGGCGGGCCAGGTGCACGGCCAGATACACAGAGCGGTGGTCGCTCATGCGGGCCTGCTTCACTTTGGCGATGGCACCGTCGAGGTCGCCTTTGGCAAGGTGCACCTCGCTGAGCGCCAACAGCCGGTAGGCTTCGGCCGACGGCGCGCGCGGCGGTGGCTTCGGCGTCGTGGTGGGCTTGGGTGTCGACGTCGTCGACGGGGGCGCCGGCTGGGGCTTGGGCGACGTGGTTTGACAGCCCGCTCCCAACACCACGCTGCACACCATGGCCCACAGGCGTTGTCGTCGAGGAGAAGGGCTGCGCTGCATGAGCGCACTCTGTCATTTGTCGGCCACAACGTCGAGCGGGCGACGTCAGTCGTCGAGGCGGGCCAGGGCCTCCCGCGCTTCGCGTTTGTTGAACTTGCGAAAGTCGGCAGGCATCGAGCTCTTCTTGGCATCGAGCACGGCCTGCAGCAGGGGCCGCGCTTTGTCGCCCTCGCCGCGGTCGACGTACAGCTTGCCCAACGTGGTGCGGCAGGGCGTGAAGTGAGGATCGCGTTTGAGGCATCCCTCGAGGAGGGCGATGGCCTTTTTGTCGGAGCCGCCCAGCAAGCCGGGCACCTCGTGGTACACGCGCGCCAACACTTCTTGCGAGTAGAGGTGAGTGGGGTCGAGGGCGATGGCACGCTCCAGACCCTTCTTCAGCTCCGGGAGATGCATCACCGTCGACGTCACCCCCTTCAACTGACCGATGGAGGCCATGTTGGCCATGTCCCAAAACACGGCGTTGGCGCTCTTCGGATTCAACCGCTGGGCTTGTTGCGCGGTGGCCCGCCCCTTTTCGTAGAGCGCCAATCGCTTGGCCTTGCCGCTGACGAGGTCACCGAGGCGCTGGTAGGCCCGGCTGAGGTCTTCGGTGAATGTCTGCCGCTGCTGGGGGGTGAGCTTGGCCCGTTCGAGGTGGGCCTCATACAGCGCCACTGCTTTGGCCAACACCGAACGCGTGTGACGGCCGTGCTCGACGAGGTGATAGGCCTTTTGCAGCTGCTCCACGTCGGAGGGCGCGTCGGGGTTCGGCGTCGTGGCCGGCGGAGGAGGCTGTTGGGCGAACCCAAAGGCCGGCGACGTCGTCACCGCGATCACCAGGCCCCACTTCTGCACCATCGACTTCGTCGTCATAGGAGCATTGTGCATCAGGAACGGTTGAGAATCCATCCGGGGTTGCTGTGCAACCTCTGCGCCAATGCTCTGCTCCAATGCAAAGGGCCGGTGACGACGACACCGACCCTGGGTCGCACACATCGTGCACACGGGTGACGACGTGGCGCACACGGATTCAAGGCATGCGCGTGCTCAGTTGGCGGGCTGCGTGGGCAACGCGCTGTCGCCGGCAAAACGCACGCCGACCATCGACCGCGACATCAGGATGAGGCCGATGACCACGATGGGGAACGCGGTTTTGCCGATGGGGTCCGACACCGACAGGTGCGCCCACGCCGCGCCCAGCATGTTGAAGAAGAAACCGGCGTAGGCCCACTCTTTGAGGGTGCGCATGCCGGGGGCCAGCAAGGCGGCGACGCCCAGCAGTTTGAGCACGCCGAGAAAGCCCATCAACGACAGTGGGTATCCAATGCCTTTGTACGACGCCGCGATCTGCTCCACGCCGGCGACGCTCGACAGGCCTGAGCCGAGGAACATGACGGCGAGGAGGGCGGTGGGGATCCAGTAGAGAAGCTTTTGTTTCATCACAGACTCCTGGGTGCGCGGGCTTGCGCTGAGACAGGGGGAACATAGATTTGAGATGGATTTGGACAAGTAAAACAAACAGAGCATGTTTTGCTCATATTTATCACAGGTGAATGCACCATGGATCTCCAGCAATTGCAGGCCCTTGTCACCACCACCGAGGAGGGCTCCATCTCCCAGGCCGCCCGGCAGCTGCAGATCCCCCGGGCCACGCTGTCACGTCGATTGGGCGACCTCGAAGACGACCTGGGCGTGCCCCTGCTGCATCGCACCACCCGTCGGCTCAGCCTCACCGAAGCCGGGCGTGAGCTGTACCCACGTGCATTGCGTCTGCTCGCCGACGCCCACGAAGCGCAGCAAGCCGTCGCCCACCTCGACGGCACGCCGCGCGGCACCCTGCGGGTGTCGGTGCCGCCGGGCGAAAAACAGATGATGCTCGACATGTTGCTCACCTATCGACGTCGATGGCCGCAGGTCGCACTCGAGGTCACCGCCACGGCCCGACACGTCGACCTCATCGACGAAGGGTTCGACGTCGCCCTGCGGGCCGGCCCCGTCGTCGACGAGCGTTTGGTGACGCGCACCCTGCTGAAAACCCAACTCGTCGCCGTCGCTTCGCCCGACTTCATCGCCGACCACGGCATGCCCGCCTCGCCGACGGCGTTGACCACCTTGCCCTGCATTCGTGGGTTTGCGCTCGGACGCACGCCGCAACGGGTGTGGCCGCTGCGCGACGGAGGGGAGGTCGCCGTCGACGGAGAACTTGCATTCGACGACTTGGAGATGGCGTTCATGGCCGCGCGACAAGGCGTCGGCATCGCCCTAGTGCCCGCGCCGCTGGCCCTGCCCCACTTCGAAGACCACACCTTGGTGCCGGTGCTGCCCCACGACGTCGGCGCCGAGGTGAAGATGTCGGTGTGCTACCCGCACCGCGACCACGTCGAACCCAAAGTGCGTGCGTTTGTCGACCTCGTCGTCGAGCACAAACACCTGTGGAACGACCTCGAATTCGATGTGCAACCGACTTGCAAAAACGCAACCTAGCCGATTGACGAGCCCCCCCAAACACAGCAGTTGTCGTCGTGGGAGGCTGCGATGACCCTCAGCTTTGTTGCACGCAAAACAGTTTCAACCCTGATGGCCTTGGGCTTGGCGATGGCGGCCGCCTGTGACGACGGCGCTCCCCCGCCCGACGAAGACGCCGGCGTCGGCCCTGAGCCCGACGTGGTTGTCGACGACAGCGGTCGACTTCGGCTGGTGGTGGGAGAGACGCGTCGCGGTTTTGTCGACGGCGTCGGCCGTGAAGCGCGGTTTGAAGGCGTGACCTGCATGGAGTTGGCTGACGACGGCGCCACCTTGTACGCCGCCGACACCTTCAACGGCACCTTGCGCGCCATCGACACCGCCACCGGCGAAGTCACCACCGTCGCAGGCGAAGCGCGGTCGTTCTCGTCGAACGACGGCGAAGGCACCGCCGCGCGCTTCATCAGCCCCCGGGGCATCGGCCTCGACGCCGGTGGCGTGTTGTACATCGCTGACGGTTCGGCGTTGCGCAGCTTTGACACCACTTCAGGCGAGGTGACGACGTGGACTGGGGTTCCGGGTGAAGCCGGCAGCGACGACGGCGACAGCCTCACCGCGCGCCTGGGCTACCTCAACCACGACCTCTCCGTCGACGGCGACGGTCGGGTGTGGCTGGCGGATCGCACCAACGACCGCCTTCGCGTCTACACCCCCGATGACCAGATGCTCACCACCGTCGTCACCGGCCTCGACGGGCCTGGCGGCCTCTCTTACGCCGACGGCCAGCTGTACTTTGCCAACACCTTCAACGGCAGCGTGCACGCGGTCGACACCGCCAACGACGCGGTCGTCGACGTCGCCAGCGGACTGACATCGCCGCAAGGTCTGGCGTTCGACCCCACCGGGCAAATGCTCTACGCCGCCGGCTTCGATGGCACGCTGCAACGGGTGACCCTCGACGGCGTCGTCACCCAGGTGCTCGGCGTGGCCAACTCGGAGGTCACCGTCGACGGCGACGCCCAACAGACCCGTCTCGGTGGAGCCTTCGCCGCCCCCGTCATCGACGACGCCAGCCGCACGCTGTACTACGCCGACCTCTCGGCCGAATCCATCCGGGCCATCTCTCTCGACGACTTCTCGACGACGACGTTGGCCGGCCCCGTCGCGCCCTACAGCGTGCAAGACGGCACGTTTGCCAGCGCTCGCTTCGGCGCTGTCTACGCCATCGGCCACGCCCCCAGCCGCAACCTCGTCGTCATTCCCGACGGTGGGCAGGGCGGCCTGCGCTTGCTGAACCTCGACACCGAAGAGGTCACCACCGTCACCGACGCGGCGTGGTCGTTTCCGGCAGCCATCGCCATGGACGACGACCGCGGCATTGCCTACGTGGGCGACGCCGACTCTGGCGTGTTGTCGACGTACAACCTCGACGACGGCACCGTCGAAGTCCTCCCCAGCAGCAGCTTCGGCGGCATCTGGGGCCTCGCCCTCGACCCGCAAAGCGCCGATGTCGTCGTCGCCGACTACGACAACCAAGCGGTGTGGCGGGTGGACGCCATGGGCACCGTCACCCCCGTCGTCGACAGCGGCACCATCACCAGTCCCGCCGCCGTCGCGGTCGCGGACGACGGAACGGTCTTCGTCTCCGACATGGAGTCGCACCTGGTGTGGCGCGTCGACGAAAACGGCGCTGCGCCGGTCGCAGGCGATGCCACGGCCGGCCACGCCGACGGCGTCGGCGGCAGGCTCAACATGCCCGTCGGCCTCGCGGTGCACGACGGCGTGTTGTTCATCGCCGACGGTGCCAACCACGTGTTGCGGGCCTTCAACGTCGACACCGAAGAGTTGAGCACGGTGCTTGGCCGCCCAGACGTCGACGCCAACATTGGCCCAGGTGCGGGCGTTCCCGTCGACGACGCCACGCTGGTGCAGCCCGAGACGCTGCAAGTCGTGGGCGATGAGCTGTGGATCTCCACCGGCGGCGCCGTCGTTGCCGCCCCGCTGGCCCACCTCCTCGACGTCGCACAGGGCAACTGAGATGCGCTGCCGACTGTTTCGTTGCGCTGTTGTCGTCGCCGCGGCCGCAGTCGCCTCCACTGGGTGTGTCGGAGAAGGCCCGACCCCCGTCGACGGTGGGGACGACGTCGTCGCGGTCTCGGATTTCGACGTCGAGCTGGGCACCGGGCGCACCGTGTTTCGCCCGTTGACGGCCGGCGACGACCTCTTGCTCGAACGAGGCTTTCAAGGTCTGCAGCATGTGCTCGTCGGCGTGCGCACCACAGCGTTGACGCCGGGGCGCTACGTCGTCACCCCCGAACTCGCTCGGGTGCGCGACGACGTCGTGGTCAGCGAGCCCACATCGATTCGGGTGCCGCTCACCGACGGCGACGAGAGCGGCGCCGCCACCTTTGTCGGCATGCAGTTGGTCATCGGCGAGCCTGACGGAGTGGTCGGCGAAGACTGCGTGTTGCACCTCAGCGTCGAAGACGACGACCTCGGGCTCGGCTTCGACGTCGTCGAAGTGCACGTGGAGTGGGCCCCAGACGGTTGGAATCCCGACGTGGAATAGGCGATGCACGCGACCGGTTCACCTCCTGGCCGACAGGAGAAACCGTGGCACGTTACACCAGTATGCGTCCTTTTGCGCTCGACATCCGTCGACGGCGTGGGTGGCGCTTCATGCTGCAGCTGATCCCGCTGGCGTTGTTGTCGTCGACGCTGTTGGGCACGGCGCTCCTCTTGCCGCACATCGCACGCATGCTGCAAGACCTCCAAGTGCGGGCCGCAGTGCACGCACCATGTTGTACGGCGTATGCAGACATGTTCGGCACGTGCGCACCCGTGCTCGACGAGACCATCCACTTGGTGCGGCAGCGGTCGTCTGCCCGACCGGACGTCGCCCCCCTCCAGACGTGCCCTGCTGCGTGGCTGCGCAGCGAAGGTGTCGACGAGCTGTCTGGCGTCCTCCCGCTTCTCGACGCGATCCGCGACGACCCTGCCCTCGGCGATGACGTGGTCGGCCCGTTGGTTGCACTGATTCTCCCGCAGACGCCCTTCGACCCGCACCTGCTACCACACCTCGACCTGGTCGACGACGGGGCCCTCGGCTGGCGGTTTCGCCTCGCCGCTGCCAATGAGCTGCACCCGCATCCCGACCTCGAACGCCGCGCCTTCTTATGGCGCGTGCTGGCACCTCGTCACGCCGAACTCGCGGCCTGCGCGACGAGCCGGCATTGCGAAGAACGCCGCAACGCGCGGCGTGTGCTTCGCCCCCACATCGACGACGCCGCAGCATTGCTCGAAGACCGCATCGACGACGTGTCTTGGCTTGAGTTCACGGCGGACGACCTTCAATACGAAGATCAGTACCCACAGTTTCGCTGCAACCAAAGCTGGCCGGTCAACCCCGACCTGCGGCACCTCCGTTCGGACGAATACGACCTCTACCGTGCAGCGCGCCACGTGCCGGAAGCGATGCGCCTCGCCGTCCGACGGCTTCGCCAACGTGGTGAAGGTGCAGGGCGTGTCCTCGACCTCCTGGACGCCCTGCTCGACGACGGTGGTGCCGAGTGCACACTCGTCTTGCAGCATGCCGAAGACAAGTCGGGGTCATGCGCCATGCTCGACGTCGTCACGGCCGCCGGCTGCGAATGGCCGTTTGACGACGACGTCTGTGCTCCGGCATGGGTGCGCAAGTTGAACCGCGCCGACCTCAGTCGCGATTGAGCTCCGGCGGCGCCGCGGGCGCTTGCAGGTTGGGGCTGACCTCTTTGAGGTGCCACCGTGCACGCGCCGACGGGCCGACGTCTTGCACCACGAAGTGAAAGTCTCGCCCATAGAGCAACAGACACTCTGGCCCGCGCAACCAAGCCGGCAACTCCTCGTCGACGGTGGCCCATACGTGCACCTCATCGCCGTCGGCAAACATGCCGTGAAACGTCGGATAGGACACGTCGCACCCGCCCCCGCTCCAGCTCACCGAAAGCAGCCGCTCGTCGTCGGCCAGCCCGTCGATGACGTCGAGCAATGCGGCTTTGTCATCGAGCAGTTCTTCCCAGGGCTCGTTGACATCGTCGAACTGCAACCAGTTGTCGACGTCGGCTTCGTCGTCGAGAAAGCCCGCCCGACGGTCGGCCAGCACCGACGTGGTGAGGTCGAGCAATTCGGCCTCCAGCACGTCGCCAGGAGGTGGGGGGCCGCCGTCTTTCGTGCCGCACCCGCCCAGCAAGACTGCGGTGCACAGCGCCACAACAGACCCCAGAGAAGACAAGGATGGCAACAAGGTTTGCAACATGGACAACTCCGATGGGAATGCCATGACCAAAGCAGTCGCCGTGCCAACGCCAAGTGCGCAGCGGCGCTGGCTGTTGGTCGACGTCGACGTCACGGATTTCTGAGGGCCTTCGTCGAATCTGTCGTTCAGACGAAAAACGCCGAGATTTGAGATGCGCTGTGCGCTTCAGGCGTGCGCGTTCACGTTGTCGGCACCTTGATGGCGTGAGGTCGGGGACGGTCACACGCGGTGTCGGTGCACACCTGCACGTTCAAGGTGCCGGTGACGTCGCCAGTGCCGCCTTTGACTTTGGCCGAGATGGGCACCTGGCCTTCGAGGATCATGCTGATGCCCAGTTCACCGAGGTCTTTTTGTTTGCCGGCAGGGACGCTGACCGCGCCGTCAACGGCCCAACCGTTGCCGTTGACGTCGAGGCTGACGGGCTTGCCGATTTTTTCGCCGGCGGCGTAGGCGTGAAACCCTGGTTGCAGGTTCATCTGCACCTTCACCGTGCTGCTGGCCTTGTCGAACGACGACGACAGGGTGAAGGCGTCTTTGAAGTTGGGCGCCTTGGTGGGGGCTTCGCCTGGCTTGCGCACCATGCCGGAGGTGTCTTTCACCTTGCCTTCGCCAAATCCGCCTTTGCTCTCTTCACAGGCGGTCACGCCGACGACGAGCAGGGCGAGCAGGGGCACAACAAACAGACGGCGCATGGGAACTCCAGGGCAAAGGGCCGGGTCAAAGCTGGGGCCAGCATGCCCACCTTTGGCGGAGGCGACAAGAACATGCGGTGGGCTGCGGTTGTTCCCGCTTGCAAAAGGCCTTTTCGCCCCCAACCCAGCCGCTACATTGCAGACATGACGACACCGCGCTCCATCTACGACGAAAAGCCCGCCGCCACCGACGGGCCCAGCCCCGTGCGCCGCCAGGTGCGGGAGGTGCCCGTCGACGCCAACGACCGCGCCGCGCTTCTCGCAGCCGTGGCCCGCGGCGGCGTGGGCGTGCTGTTTGTCGTCGTCAGCATGCTGTTTTTGCCCATCCACATGCTGACCCCCATCATGAGCGGCATGGGGGTGCTCATGACCGTCACCGGCAGCTACGCCTGCTGGCGGGTGGGCCGCGCTGAGCCGCGGATGATGCCCCTGGCCCGGGTGTTCGTGTGGGGCTTGCCCTTGTTGTGCGTGGCCGGGTTCGTCTACGCCTTCATTGTCGGCCCCGGCGCCTATTCCGTCGCCATCGAAGACCTCGTCGGTGTCCAAGAGCCCGAGCCGAAGCAGTTCATCCCCTACTGATGCGGCACCTGCTGGATGGATGCCTCGGCCGACGCCCGCCAGGCGCCTGAAACGGGCTGCCTCACCTGGTGTGCAGCTTTCTTCTCAGCGTTGAAAACGCATAGGATGCGTACGTGCCCGCACGCGATCGCCGCCCTTTCGGCGTGTGAGGGCTGAGACCTGACTCGCGAGAGACGTTCATGAAGCCCACCCCATTCGGCCGCTATCTCCTCCTCGACAAAGTCGCCTCTGGCGGCATGGCCGAGGTGTGGCGCGCCAAGCTCATTGGTGAGGGCAGCTTCTCGCGCATCATCGCGGTGAAAAAAATCCTGCCGCACGTGTGTGAAGACCAAGAGTTCATCACCATGTTTCAGGACGAGGCCAACATCACCGTGTTGCTCCAGCACAGCAACATTGGTCAAGTCTACGAGTTCGATAAGCTCGACGACATCTACTACATGGCCATGGAGTACATCTCGAGCAAAGACGTGAAAAGTCTTTGGTCGTACTCCCGCTCGCGCAAGACCACGATTCCCGTCGACCTCGCCTGTTACATCGTGCAGCAGATGGCCGACGGCCTCGATTACGCACACAAAAAACGCGACAACTTCGGCAAAGAACTCGGCATCGTGCACCGTGACGTCTCGCCGCAAAACGCCCTCATCTCGTGGGATGGCGAGGTCAAAGTCATCGACTTCGGCATCGCCAAGGCCGCCGACAAAAGCGGCAAGACCCGCGCCGGCACGCTGAAGGGCAAGTTCGCCTACATGGCGCCCGAGCAAATCCGCGGCCTCCCCCTCGACGGACGCGCCGATGTCTTCGCCCTCGGCGTCTGCTTGTATGAGCTGCTCACCGGCGAGCGCGGCTTTCAAGCCGAGAGCGAATTCTCCCTCCTCGAGATGGTGCGCAACGTCGAGATCAAGCCGCCGACGATGATCAACACCGCCATCCCGCCCGAGCTGGAGCGCATCGTCTTCAAGGCCCTCGCCAAAGACCGCGAGCACCGCTACCAAGCCGCCTCTGAGCTCAGCGAAGACCTGCAGCGCTTCTTGCTCAACCAGGGCCCCATGCCCAACCGGCAGAAGCTCGGGCAATACCTGCGCGAGAACTTCACCGTCGAATACGACAAAGAGCGCCTGCGCCTCGAGTCGTACAAGGAGGTGGCCTGGGAAGAACCGCCTCCCCCCGTCGCGGCCCCCGCCGCGCCGCCCCCACCGTCGCCCGCTGAGCTTGCGGTGCAAGCGGCCATGGCCGAGACGTCGGGCCCTGTCCCATCGGCGGCGCCGGGCATGAACTCCGGGGCCTTTGCAGCGGCGCCTGGGCCGGCCGGGCAACCCGCAGCCGCACCCGCTTCCGGGACGGGGTATGCGTTGCAGCCGCGCACGGAGCCCAACGACGCCACCAGCATTCGGGGGTCGATGCAGCGCACGCAGATCACCACCCCTGGCCTCGACCAGCCGGAGGCCAAGGGCGGCGCGGGCAAGAAAATCGCCATTGCCGCCGCGATGGGGCTGTTCGTCGTCGTCATTGCTGCCGTCGCCGCCCTGTTCTTGTTGCGCGGGTCGGGCACTGTGGCCATCACGGTGTCGAACGCCAAAGAAGCGAAGGTTCTCGTCGACAACGAAGAGGCAGGCACGGCGAACCCGTCGTTGGCCTTGAAGGTGTCGAGCGGCAGCCACACCGTCATCATTCAAGCGCCGGGCTATGAGATGGTGTCGCGCTCGATTGAAGTGCCCGCCGGCAAAGTGGTGCCCATCAAGGCCAAACTGCAGCGGGCCCAGGCGTCGGTGAAAATCACCTCGAAGCCGTCGGGGGCGAAGATCATCGTCGATGGCACCGACACCAAGAAGGTCACGCCGGCCACCATCAACGTCTCGGGTGGGGTGTCGCACGCCATCGTGCTCGAGAAAGAGCACTTCAAGCCCTACAAAGAAAACGTCGACATCGAGGCCGGCTCTGAAAAGGCCATCACCCCGAAGATGAAGCCGTCGAAGCTGAAGATTCGGGTGTTGTCGTCGCCAGAAGGCGCCAAGGTGAAAGTGGGCGGCATCCCCAAGGGCACCACGCCGTTTGACCTCATCTACGACGCCGACGCCGACTACCCCAAGCTGCAGTTCAGCCGCAAAAAGTGCCGTCCGCTGACGACGACGATGCCTTTCGACAAAGAAAAGTACGAGCAGAAGTTCAGCGTGACGCTCGAGTGCCGCTGACGGCAGCAACGTCGCCCCCCACGCCCTGGCATCCGCCGGGGCGTTTTTGTTTGGGGCGTCACTGGAGGCCGCACCGTTTGGGTGAACAGGGCCGCACGTCGAGGTGGGGTCGATGGCAGACGACGGCGGCTCCGACGCTGTGCGGCACAAAAATATGTCGAGAATCCGGTTCGGCTTTTGTTGCAGAGCGACCGAGCAATGCCTATAGAGCCTTCGCTTCTTGCGGATTTTTGTGGATTGGAGATCCCCATGTCGTACGACGTCGTTGTGATCGGTTCTGGCCCTGGTGGATACATCGCGGCCGCCCGCGCTGGCTCCCTCGGTCTGAAGACCGCCGTGGTCGAAAAAGACAAAGACCTGGGCGGCACCTGCCTGCACCGCGGTTGCATCCCCACCAAGGCGCTGCTGCATGCCGCCGACGTGTACGGTGAGATTCAAGAGGCCGCCAAGATGGGCGTCGTGGCCGACGGCGTGCGCGTCGAATGGGCCAAGGTCATGAAGCACAAGACCCAGGTCATCAAGTCGAACGCCGCCGGCGTCGCCCACTTGATGAAGGGCCGCAAAGTCGACGTCTACAAAGGCTTCGGCAAGCTCAACGGCCCCAACCAGGTCGTCGTCACCGCCGAAGACGGCAGCGTCGAAACCCTGCAGACCAAGAACGTCATCCTCGCCACCGGTTCGAAGCCCCGCGAGTTCGGCTTCGCCCCCTTCGACGGCAAAGTGGTGATGAGTTCTGACCACATCCTCGACATCGACCGCATTCCCGGCTCGCTGTGCGTCATCGGTGGCGGCGTCATCGGCATCGAATTCGCCTCTTTGTTGGTGCGCCTTGGCACCAAGGTCACGGTGCTCGAAGCCCTCGACCGCATCGTCGCCCCTTGCGACAAAGACATGTCGAAGGCCCTCACCAAAGAACTGCAACGCCAAGGCTGTGACATCAAAACCGGCGTCATGGTCAAGCAGGTCGACAACAAAGGCGACCGCGCCGTGGTCTCCTTCGACGACAACGGCAGCACCGGCACCGTCGAAGCTGAAGTGGTGCTCGTGTCGGCTGGACGTCCGCCGCTCACGCAAAACATCGGCCTCGAGACCACCCGCGTGGCCCTCGACGAGCGCGGCTTCATCGCCGTCGACGGCATGATGCAAACCGCAGAGCCCGGCGTGTACGCCATCGGCGACTGCGTCAACACGCCGTGGCTTGCCCACGTGGCCTCGGCCGAAGGCATGCTCGCCGCCGAGCACATCGCCGGCGACGGCCCCGCTGCCCTCAACTACGACCACACCCCGTGCTGCATCTACTCCGAGCCTCCTTTGGCGTGGAGCGGCCTCACCGAAGACCAAGCGCGCGAACAAGGTCACGACATCAAGGTCAGCAAGTTCGACTTCGCCCGCAACGCCAAAGCCGCCATCCTCGGCAAGAAGCGGGGCTTCGTGAAGTTCATCACCGACAAGCAATACGGCGAGATTCTCGGCGTGCACATCATCGGCCCGCAAGCCACCGACCTCCTCGCCGAACCCGCCTTGGCCATGGCCATGGAGATCCCCGTCGACGAGGTCGCCCGCACCGTGCACGCGCACCCCACGCTCTACGAAGCCATCTGGGAAGCCGCCTCCATCGCCGCCGACCGCGCCGCCCACGGCTGATTCGTCGACGAGCCGCACCCGCAAAAGGACCGCACGTTGTCAGGCGAAACGCTCACCACCCACACCGCGCTGCAAGTCAACGACCTTGGCTTGCAGGTCAGCTATGCCGACGGCATGGCCGCCATGCGCGGTGCGGTGAAGCGTCTCGAACACACCCCTGACGACGACGCAGGCACCCTCTTTCTCCTCGAGCACCAAGACACCATCACGTTGACGCGCTCGGGGGGCGAGACCCACCTCAAAAAAGACCGCACTGCCATCGAAGACGACGGCATCTGCGTCATCGAGACCGACCGCGGTGGCGACGTGACCTTTCACGGCACGGGTCAGTTGGTGGGCTACCCCGTCGTTCGGCTCGGCCCCGGCAATGGGCTGCGGGTGAACCTGCTCGGCTACGTGCACGCGCTCGAAGAAGCGTTGGTCGGCGCCGTCGTCGCCCTCGGCGTCAAAGGCGCCCACCGCAAAGAAGGCATGACCGGCGTGTGGATTGCCTCCGACGTCAACAGCGATCCGTCGACGTGGGAAGCCGACGATGCGGCCGCCAAGCTCGTCGCCATCGGCGTCGGCGTGGGCCGCGGCGTCACCCGTCACGGCTTCGCCCTCAACGTCACCACCGACCTCGACCGGTTCACCGACCGCATCACGCCGTGTGGCCTCACTGGACGGCCGGTGACCTCCCTCGACCGTCTTCTCGACGTCACCCCGACGTTTGCCCACGTCAAAGACGTTTGCGCGCAACACATCGCCGACCGCCTCGGGCTGCAGTTGCGCGCGGCTTCTCCGGCCGCTGCATCGGCCGGCCCCTCTTCACCCACCCCCTTTTTGGCTTCGTCAGATGAAGCCCAAGCACACGGAGTCCTCCATGGCTGAAAACGTCGTCATGCCCCAACTCGGCGAATCCATCGCCGAAGGCACCATCGTCAAATGGCTCAAACAACCCGGCGACACGGTCAAGAAGGATGAAGACATCTGCGTCATCTCCACCGACAAAGTCGAGGCCGAGATTCCCGCGCCCTCCGACGGCACCTTGCTGAGCATCGTCGTGCCCGAAGGCGAAACCGTCGCCGTCGGCACCGTGCTCGCCAGCGTCGGCGCCGCCGGTGAAGCCCCTGCCGCAGCCGCGCCTGCACCTGCTGCTGCTCCGGCCCCTGCTGCTGCGCCAGCACCTGCAGCTGCGCCTGCACCTGCTGCAGCCCCCGCCGCCGCTGCCGACACCTCCGGCGCCGAAAAAATCGTCATGCCCCAGCTGGGCGAGTCGATCGCCGAGGGCACCATCGTCAAATGGCTGAAGCAGCCGGGCGAAGGCGTGAAAAAAGACGAAGACATCTGCGTCATCTCCACCGACAAAGTCGAAGCCGAGATTCCAGCCCCCGCCACCGGCACGTTGCTGTCGATTGAAGTGCCCGAAGGCGAAACCGTCGCCGTCGGCACCCTGCTCGGCTACGTCGGTGAAGCAGGCGCGGCCGTTCCGGCTGCTGCTCCTGCCGCCGCTGCTGCCCCCGCCGCCGCTCCTGCCCCCGCTGCAGCGCCGGCCCCCGCGGCCGCTCCCGCTCCAGCCGCCGCCCGTCCGTCGTCGTCGGCCGCCGGACGTTTTGTGTCGCCGTTGGTGCGTCGCATCGCACAACAAAACGGCATCTCCGACGCTGAGCTCGACGCGTTGCCCGGCACGGGCAACAACGGCCGCGTCACCAAGAAGGATTTGTTGGGCTACATCGCCAACCGCGGCTCTGCTCCGGCGCCTGCCGCCGCTGCCCCGGCTCCTGCCGCCGCCCCTGCGGCCGCTGCTCCCGCTCCGGCACCTGCTGCTGCGGCTCCCGTGCAGGTGAACTTCGCCCCCGGCGCCCGCGAGTCGGTGCAACCCGCGTCGACCATGCGCAAAGTCATCATGCGGAGCATGCCGAACTCGAAATCGACGTCGGCCCACGTGCACACCTTCTTCGACGTCGACTTCACCAACATCGACAAGGTGCGCAGCAAGCACAAGGCGCGCTTCAAAGCCGAAGAAGGCGTCGGCCTGACCTACACGGTGTTCTTCGCGGCCGCCGTGGCGCAAGCGTTGAAGCGTCACCCCTACTTGAACTCCGAGATTCGCGGCACCGACATCGTCTTCAAAAAAGACGTGCACCTCGGCATGGCCGTCGCCATCGACAAGCCCGAGCCCGGCCTGATGGTGCCCGTCATCAAGAACGCCGACCAGTTGAACCTGCGCGGCCTCGCCCACACCATCACCGACTTGGCGCTGCGCACCCGCTCGCGCCGCATCAAGCCAGATGAAATCTCGGGCTCGACGTTCACCATCACCAACCCCGGCAACTACGGCGCCATCATCGGCACCCCGGTCATCAACCAGCCCAACACCGCCATCTTCGGCATCGGCCGCATCAAGAAGCAGCCGGTGGTGCTCGACGTCAACGGCACCGACGTCATCGCCATCCGCAACATGGGCGTGGTGAGCTTGGGCTTCGACCACCGTCTCATCGACGGCGCCACCGCCGACCTGTTCATGGCCGACGTAAAGTCGATTCTCGAAAACTGGACCGAGGAACCGTAGGGCTTCCGGTTCTCGACAGGTCGGCGTTCGCCGGCCGACGAAAAAGCCCGCCTCGTGCGGGCTTTCTTCGTCAAAGCAAATCGCGAAGCGATTTGCCGTACATGGCCGACGTAAAGTCGATTCTCGAAAACTGGACCGAGGAACCGTAGTCAGGGCTGGCGCGCGCTTCGCGGCGCCAAGGCCCTGCCTTGAACGACCATTTGCAGTGGATGACGACGCCATCGTCCGCGTTGGTGGTCGGTCGAATCGACCATTTGCGCCGCAAATGGTCGTCGGGCATTGCCCAGCAATGCCCCATGATGCCTGTGGCATGACGTCATCGACGTCGTCACTCGTCGACAAAATGGCCTCCGACGAAAAGCCCGCCTCGTGCGGGCTTTCTTCGTCAAAGCAAATCGCGAAGCGATTTGCCGTACATGGCAGATGTGAAGTCCATCTTGGAAGGCTGGACCGAAGAGCCCTGAGGACGGCCAGCCTCGACCAATCTGCGATTGGTCGTCCCGATTTCGCAGAAATCGGCCTGGACGGAAGAACCGGAGTCAGGGCTGGCGCGCGCTTCGCGGCGCCAAGGCCCTGCCTTGAACACCAGTTGCAGTGGATGACGACGCCGTCGTCCGCGTTGGTGGTCGGTCGTTGGGCATTGCTCAGCAATGCCCCTGACGGCTGTTGCATGACGTCGTCACTCGTCGACAAAATGGCCTCCGACGAAAAGCCCGCCTCGTGCGGGCTTCCTTCGTCAAAGCAAATCGCGAAGCGATTTGCCGTTTATGGCCGAGCGTCCCCGGACGTTCTTGCCGCGACTACGGTGCGTCAACGCATTGCACGTAGATGGACGTGGCATGGTTCGCCACGCTCGGCACCGTCATGTGCAAGGTGTGTCCCTCGGCGGTGTCTTCCGTCGACACCTGCCACCCAACGCTTCGCGCCCGGCACAACGCGCCTTCGATGGTCAGCGTCAACTCCACCGTGCCTTCAGGCGCATTCGCCACCCACAGCGGCCCCGTGCCGCTGCTGATGGGGCTGCGTTCGGCCGTCGTCAGGTCGTGCACACTCCACACGTCTCCTGCGCTTGCCTCCAACCGCACCCCGGACATGAGACGGCCACCGCCGTCGGTGGCGTCGTCGAGCCAGACATCAATGAGGCCGGTCCCCTCCGGCCAGGCGTCCGGGCCCATCCAACTCGCGTAGATGTCGGGCGTCAGACTCCGCGCCGCCAAGTGAGGTGCCCAGTGGTTGTTGAGGGTCAACGGAATCACTAGAGGCACGCCTTGACCTGTCTGCACGTCGATGGCGACTTCGCCATCTGGCAGACCTGACAAGGCTGCGAAGCCGTCGGCCTCGGTCACGGCGCATATCGACTCCCAACACGCCACAGCCCCCTCGACGAACGCGGAGTTCCCCTGCACCCACACCAACGCGGTGTGGCCCGAGGCCGACGCATCCGCAAAATCATCAACGTCGACTCGGTCCACGGCCGTCGAGGTCGGTGTGACGGCTGGAGCGCACCCACCAGACCCGAGCGTCGAGCACCCGGCGAGCCAGACAAGGCAAACGATCGATCGTGTGGTCATGGCGCCCCCCACCAGGTCAGCCCGCGCATCATGCGAGCCGCCGTGTACGGTGACGTTGCGCCGTCGCTGCAATACCCCATGACGTCGGCGACATCGGGGGGACGCCACTCCCCCGAAAGAGGGTCAAGGGTTTCGACACCCACGGTGCCATCGTCGTCGGGGAAGTTCGGGTCTGCAAACCCGGCCGCACACGACGGAGCGTGCAAGGCACCCATCAGATGCCCGATCTCGTGTGCCATGACCTTGGCGCTTGACCGGTTCACCCCAGCTGGACCCACCGCAGCCCGCAGTTCTGGAGAAAAGTCGGATGCGCCTGCCAGCCCGAGTGACACAAAGGCGTCGTACATGCCGAAATAGACGACGTCATCGTCGGCCTCGTCTTGCAGGCGACGCTGGCCCAGCAAAAACACCTCATCGGCGACGTCATCGACGCTCAGCAGTGCGCTGTCGCGCGACAGCGGCTCGCTGTGCAACTCGATGTGCACTTCGGACGTCGGAAACCACCCCAGCAAAGCATTCTGGTAGTAGGCGACGTCGTCATCACTGAACGTCGGCCCCACGCCGTCGAGCGTAAGGGGCACCAAGACCACGCGCAGCGGGGGGACGACACGAGCGTCGAGGTCGACGAAGACGCCCTCCCCTTGTGGCATGCGTGACGACGTCACATCGCCATCTCGCTCGACGTCGTCAGACTCCAGAACCGCGACCGCCAGCGCCGCGCCCGGTTGCATCGCAGAGGCGGGCAACAGCAGGTCCACCTCGGCGCTCGGCCCCTCGACAAGCACCTCTTCGCGGGTCTCCCAAGTCACGTCGTCGACGTCGACCACCGTGGCTGCGACCTGCACACTGCGTGCTTCGGCGTCTGAACCGTCGAGCCACACGCGCAACACCGCGTCGCGGCCCGCCACCACCGGCGCTTGACGCTCCGTGCGCAACGCGCCGTCGGCCACGATGATGACGCCCGTGCTCTGGGCCAACACCACGCGGTCAATGGCGACGTTGGCTGCCAACACGCCACGGTCTTCAGCCATTTCCTGAGACGAACACCCCGACGCAAACACGAGCAATGTGCATGCCCACACCCACAACGGCGATGGGCGAACGGCGGCAAAGGCTGACAGCGTTTGCTGTCTGGACGACGGATTGTGGAATCGCGGCAACATCCACTAGGTGTACCGCGTTTTCGCTGAGGATCGTGAAGACGACGACGACGTGAAACACCATCGGCTTTGCGTTCGACGGCCCGCGTCCCCATGGACGCGGCGCTCAGTTGGGCACTCCCTTGCCGTCGGCCACGAGCTTGTAGGTCGCGTGGCACGACACGCAGGTGGCCAACGACGACGACAACTCGTGCAACAACTGCTGGTTGCTGAGCGTGTGGTCGCGAACACCTGCCGCCAAGGTGTCCATCTTGCGGTGCAGACCCATGCCGTTGCGTTTGAGGTCGAGCGGCAGCTTCATCAGCAGAGATTGGCGATCGTCGGCAGCCATCTTCATGCCCATGTCGCTGAGGCTGTTGGCGATTTGACCTCGGTCGTCTTTGGCCAACCCGTCGACAACGCCGTGCAAGCCGGCGACGAGGCTGCGCATTTCGCCCAGGACGAGGTCACGCTCTGCCGGACTCAGCTTCACGGCGATGCGCTGGTCGGTGGACGGGGCCGTCTGCCCCCAAACAAAGCCTTTGGCGATGACGAGTGCAGTCGGCACCCACAACACCAAAGCCACATAGGTCAACCACGGACGGCGGGAGGCCGGCTCGGTCATGGCACGCTCCTGTGTGACGCTGGGGTGGATGTGGCGCATCCGACGAGGGTCGTTTCAGCTTCGCCTGCGGCTGGCAACCTGGTCGTCATAGAGGCTCTGGGCCCGACATTGCAGGTCAACCAGCTGCGGCTTCAGCGAGGCATCGCCAGCGAGGATGTCGACGCCGACGAGCTTTTCGTGCCGCACCAACTTTGCCTGCGCGTTCAATGCGTCGATGTCGACGGGCGCCCCCTGCACGAACGCGTAGGGACGCTGCCCATAGTCGCCATCGTCGACGGGGACGACCACAGCACGGGCGATGCCGTCGACGGCACAGAGCGCCTGCTCGATGGCCTCAGGCTGAACGTTCTCACCGCCGCTGATGAACATGCGGTCGAGTCGGCCGGAGACGACGAGGACGTCGTCGACGAAGGCCCCCGCGTCGCGGGTGACATACCAGCCGTCGTCGTCGACAAAGGGACCCCAAGCGCCATCGGAGAACCGGCTGCAGGCGAGCGTCGGCGAGCGGATGGCGATGGCCCCGTCGTCCGTGATGCGGACCTCGCGCTCGGGCAGCCGCTCCGTCAGCTGCAGGGGCGACGAGGCCGAAGCCGTGACGACTTGGGCGCAGGATTCGGTGGAGCCGTAAGTCGCGCGGAGGGGCAGGCCCAACGCAAGCGCACGCTGGGCGGTGGCGTCCGTCAACGGGCCGCCCCCGACGAGGATGCCTTTGGCCTCTTGCAGAACCCGAACAGCCATCTCGTCGTCGAGCAGCACGCGCAACTGTTTGTCGACGACAGACAAGTGCGTTGGACGATGTCGCACCACGTTGGCCACCAGGGAGCCCTCGCCGGCCACCACCGTCGCTCCTGCCGTCGCGCAGCGGAACACGATCTGCAGCCCCCCGACGTGAACCAAAGGCAAGCTGAGCAGCCAACGGTCGCCCTCCCCCAAGGGGAGCACTGCCTGCGACGTTTCGGCCGCCAGAACCTGTTGGGCGAAGGTGTGCAGCAAGCCAGATGGACGGCCGGTGGAGCCGCTCGTGAACACCACGGTGGCCGCGTCGTCGACTTTCGGTGGCGTTGCCGACCGCAGTTGCGCACAGATGCCACTTGTCTGCGGTGCAGACCAATGCGGCGGCAGCAGAACGACGGCGAACTCTTTCTGCCAGCATTGCAGCAGTGCGCTCAGCTGGCTCGCGGTGTCGCCCGCCAGGCGAAGCCCCACAACTGCATTTGACAGTTGCAGAACTGTCGACTCAGTGCTGTGCGCCAGCAGCTCAGACGCCGTCCAGCTGCGATCGTCGTCGATGAGCAGCGGCGGCACTCGACTGCGGAGTGCGGTGAACAAGTCCGCCCTAGCCGACATGAACGACCTCATCGTCGAAGACCGCGTCGCCCAAAAACCCGCCTGTGCCCAAGCCGTGCACCTCATCTGGTGCAAAGGCAGCCGCCAGGTGCCGCAGGCGCTCTGCTGTGTGCATCACTTCGAAGGACGACGACAACACGGCACGCTTGCCCAACGTGGTGGCCAGCTCGAGCAGCTGGCGGGTGGGCCCTCCTCCCAACACCGACGGCTTCAGCACCCAAACCGCGGCGTCGAATGCTTCTGACGGCGGCTCTGATCGATGTTTCCACACTTCAGCAAGTGTCTCATCAACAGCAAGCGGGGTGTGTTGCGCCCAGAGTGAACGCCACCCTTCGCCTGGCTCTTCGAAGAAGTCGAGGTTCGCGCCTGCCGCCTCCGTGAGCTGCGCCGCCGCCGACGCCGTGCACCCCCGGTTGCCGTCAAGGCGGACCCTGCCCACTGCAGCAAACGAACGCACCTGCTCAAGCTCAGCGTCGAGGTCACGGCGGCCGACCTTGAGTTTCACGACCTCACCGACGACGTCGCTCGGCATGTCGCTCGCGCCTGCCAAGACCGCCGTCTTGACGTCAGCTGGACGAGGGCTCTCCTGCGCCAGCCACAACGCGGCCGACAGCGACGGCAACGTCTCGACGCCGCCCGACTGCAGCCAACGCTCGATGCTGTCGGAGGCCTGTGCCAACTCCGTCGCCATGTGCACGACGTCGTCAACCGACTCGGCGTGAAAGCCTTGCAGCGGTGCGACGTCGACGTGCACAGCGGTCGGCACCGAGAACGTCAGGCGTACCCCGTGGTGCCACCTCGCCTGTGGTGCGGTGGTCGACACGCGCACCCACGGCAGCCGAAACCGGCGAAGGGCCACCCCCATGGGTCAACCCACCACCCAGCCGATGGAGAACAACAACGAGTGCACCATCAGCAGGCGGGCTGTGCCTCCCAACAGCGGGTTGAGAGCCGCGCCGTCGAGCGAAAGAAACTGCCGCGTGAGGTGGAGGGCCAGAGGCAACGCCGCCATCGGCAACAACACCCAGGGCGAGGCCCCCAGCGCCCACACCAGCAGTGGAATGGAGAACGCCAGGGCCAAACAGCTCACATACTCCACTTTTGAAAATGTCGAACCGAAGCGAACGGCCAAGGTGCGCTTGCCGGCATGCACGTCGGTGACGCGGTCGCGCTGGTTGTTCACCACCAAGATCGCCGTCGACAGCAGTCCGGGGACGACGCTGGCCAGCGCGCCCGTCACCGTCGGCGCCGTGCCCTGCACCCAGGCCGTCCCAAGGACGGCGATGGGGCCGAAGAACACGAACACCATGACGTCGCCGAGGCCAAGGTATCCCAGCGGTTTCGGGCCGCCGGTGTAGAGGATGGCGGCTGCAATGGAGGCAACACCGATGACGGCGATGGGCCATCCACCGACGGCGACGAGGTAGACCGCGACAGGAGCCAAGAGCGCAAACGTCGACGTGAACCAACGCTTCATCTGCGACGGCGTGACCCACCCCTGCTGTGTGGCGCGGGCGGGCCCCAAACGGTCCTCGGTGTCGGCACCGTTTTCGAAGTCGAAATAGTCGTTGGCGAAGTTGCATCCGATCTGCAGCAGCATCGCCCCGACAAACGCTGCCAACAGAGGCAGGACGCGGACGCCGTGTCCGGCGTGGGCGACGGCAGCGCCCACCGCAACAGGTGCAGCGGCCGCCCCCAACGTTTTGGGACGCATCGCTTGCACAAACACAGACATCGGAGACGGACGGTTCATGACGGCTCCATCGCAGACAAAAGGTGCGGCAGCAACGCAGCTGCCAAAGCGTCGGGGTCCTCGACGTGCACGGCGTGCCCCAGCCCAGCCAGGACAACACGGCCGGCGCAGGGCATGGCAGCTGCCATGTGTTCGTGCATGTGGACATATTTGTCGTCGCGCGCACCGCTCACCAGCAGCGTCGGCGTCGGCACACGTTCCAACGCGGCCCACAAAGACGGCATGTGCCCTTGGCCCATCTGCTCCATGGCGTCGGCGAGCTGGACCGACGGCTGTTGGACGCGCCTGTCGACGGCGTCCTCCTTCTGCGTCGTCGACAGGGTGCCAAACAGTGGCTGTGCCAGCCAGTCGGTGTGCACACGACGCGCATCCTCCTGCCGCAGACGTTCTGCCCACCGAGCATCCCAGCGTTGACGGGCAGGCCTGTCGTCGTCGTCGCGCAACCCGGCCGATGACGACACCAGTGTCAGTGTTCGCGGCCGCGCCCCCGCCACCGCTGCCGCCAATGCCAACCGTCCGCCCAACGAGTAGCCCAGCAGATGTGCGCCGGGCAGGGCGTCGAGGACGTCTCGGAGTTGGTCTGCCGCGTCGGCAAACGCGACCGCGTCTTGGTCGTGATGTCCAGGCAGGTCGACCCCGATGACCTCAACGTCGACGAGGCGCTCGCACAGCGGAAGAAAGTCGTCGGGCGCGCCAAACATCCCGTGCACGACGACCAACTGGGCCCGACGCCCGTGGCGAAGGAGGCGAGGGTTCATGACATGCCCTGCTGCCGGCGCCACGACTCGCGCGCCGTTTGGGCTTGCACGCCGTCGGTGACGACTTCAAGAAGCAGCGGACGCGGTTGAGACCGCCAATCCACCAGCCGGCGCCGCAGGTCGTCGACGTCGTCGACTTGGAGAGCCTCAATGCCGAAACCACCGGCGACGTGCACCAATGACGTCGTGTGCGGGGTGAGAAAGAACGGCAGCAAGAGGTCGTCGTGTGCGGCGATGGGAAGACGGCGAAAGATGCCGCCTTCGGCGTTGTTGACGACGACCACACAGACAGCGGCGCCCAGCTGGCGCAGCAGAAACAAGCTGCCGGCGTCGTGCAGCGCCGACAAGTCGCCCACGAGAGCGACGACGGGGCCGCCGCTGGCGGCAGCTCCCGCTGCCGTGGCCAAGAGGCCGTCGATGCCGCTGGCTCCGCGGTTGCCGATGACGCGCTCGGGCAGGTGGTCTCGACGACAGACGTCGTCGACGTCGCGCACGGGTGAACTATTGCCCAACAGAAGTGTTGTCGAAGACGGGAGGGCATCAACGACGGCCTGTGCCCATGCCATTTCGGCGTGTGGGTCAGGCGTGGACCGAACGAGAGTCGCCGCCGCCTCCCGGACTGTACGCAGCCATGTCTCGTCGACGGCGGGGAGCGTCGGCAACGTCCAAGCCGCTGGGTCCATCCGCACGACGTGTTCGTCTCGCACCACGGAGCCGACCCTCGCGTGGCCTTCCAGGCGCCACCACGCGGCCGAACTTCGCCGCTTCCACAGTTGCACATCTTTCGATACGAAGCTTCCGCCCACCTGCACGACGACGTCAGCGTCGTCGAGGGCTCCAGATGCGACCAGCGCGTTCGGCAGAGAGACGACGTTGTGGGCCGTTTGGACTCCGGCAAACACATCCGTGACGACGACCCCGGGCCAGGCGTCGATGAGCGGCTTCACGCAGGTGTGGGTGCGCCCGACGGCGAGCACGGGCCGACGTGCCCGCGCAAGCTCGGCGCCCAGCGTCTCCAGCACAGAAGGCAGAGGGACGTGCGCGTCTTTGTTCGGTGCTGCGCTCGACGGCAGACGCACCGATGAACACGGCTCCAACGGCTTCTCGAAAGAAACATCGAGGTGAACCGGGCCGGGCGTTGCACTCCAGGCGGCGGCCATGTTCCACACCGTCGCCTCTGCAGACATTTGCAGCTCTGCCAAGTCTCCGTCGTCGCAGGCGCCATCAAACCCACGGCTCCACGTCGTCACGGTGGCGAACATCCCGCGCTGCGGCACCACTTGGTTGTCGTCGGTGCCCAACGACTGCGGCGGCCGGTTCGCGGTCAGAGCCACCAACACCAGGCCCTCTTGATGCGCCTCAGTCATGGCCGGCAGGAGGTTGGCGACAGCTGTGCCGCTGGTGGTGACCACCGCAACGGGTGCCCCTGAGACGCGTGCCGCGCCCACGGCGAAAAAACCAGCACTGCGTTCGTCGACGACGACGTCGACGACGACGAACGCACCGTTGTGCTGCCGGTGATGCTGCAGGGCCGCCACCAGCGGCGTGCTGCGCGACCCGGGGCACACCACCACGCGCTGAACACCTGCCGCCAACAACGCCCCCACCACCGCCTGCGCGGTGACACAGTTGCGTTCTTGTTGGCGAGCAGAGGACGTCACTTCTGTGCTCCCAGCAGGGCGTCCAGAGCGGCTGCCCCTTTGTGTTGCAGCTCATCCCACTCTTTGCGTCCGACGCTGCCTTCGACGATGCCGGCTCCTGTGAACACGTCCACCTGGCGGCCATGCAACAACATGGAGCGCAAAGCAACGCAAGCCACCAGCGACGACGACGTCATGACGCCGAGTGCCCCCGCGTAGAGGCCACGATGAAACGGCTCGCGCACCCGCAAGTGCTGCTGTGCTTGCATGCGAGGCAACCCGGCGACGGCGGGCGTCGGGTGCAGCAAGCCCACCACACCCACGTCGGGAAACGTCTTCAAGCGGGCGCGGACATCCGTCTGAAGGTGCTGCACCGTCGCCAGGCGCTTCAGCTGCAGCGGTCCAACGTCGACGCGCGCGTAGGGCGCCAACGCCTTTTCGATGTAGGCGGTGATCAGCGCTTGCTCATGGCGGTCTTTCGCCGACTGCAGGAGGGCGTTGCCTTTGGCTTGGTCGTCGACGTCATCGTGTCCGCGGGGTGCGGTTCCGGCGAGGGCTTCGGTGCAGACATCTTCAGCCACATGGGTGCACAACAGCTCTGGCGACTGCCCGACGAACACGGCGTTGTCGCGCTGCCAATGAAACAGGTACCCGTGGGGCTCGCGGCGACGAGACAGCCAACGGCCGAGGTCAACGTCGTCGTCCAACTGCAAACGCAAACGCCGGGCCGCAACCACCTTCTGCAGGCTGCTGTCGCTGGTGATGTCGTCGACGAGGTCGTCGACCCAGGCCTCCCAGTCGCCCTGCCCCGGCGCATACGACGAGGCCAGCAAGCGCACCTCATCTCGCAGCGCGGGTTGGGCGTCGGCCCACATCGATGGCTGCCAGCTTTGCGGCGGTGCCCCATGGGTGCGCACGCCATCGTCGTCGACGACGAGCCAGAACTTGGGCACGCAAGCACGCACGCCCAAGAACGACTGCCACTCCGGTGCCGCCCGGCGGTCTTCGACGTCAAAGGGCACAGAGAAAAAGGCAACCTGCTGTGGTGGCAAACGTCGACGCCACGCTTCGAGCTGCTGCATGGCTTCGGGTGCAGCCGTGCCCTGCTCGACATGGAGCACGTCGGCATCACCGAGGCCCAGCCATCCCACACCCCGCTGCTTGTCAAAGAACACGTGCAGCTCACCCGGACGCACCCGCTGCAAGCACGACAAGGTGTGCACCAAGAACGTTTCAGCGTCGGGCAGCGAGGAGGTCGACGTCGACGACGCCAGCGTCCGCCATGTGTGTCGCACCCATTGCGGAATGGCAGCGCCTTGGGCCGCTGCTCCCGCGGGTGTCCAACTGGGACGTAGTGCTTCGCTCATGCGTCCTCCCGCTGCCCCACGTACAGCGAGACGACGCCGAAGGTCATGGGACGCGCCGTGCATTGCACCAGTCCGGCCGCTTCCATCTTGGCCACGAAGGCGTCACCACTGGGGAAGGTGGCGATGGTCTCATCGAGGTAGTGGTAGGCGTCTTTGTCGCCCGAGATCCATCCGCCCACCTTCGGCAGCACGCGGCTGCGGTAGAAGTTGTAGGCCGGGGCGACGACGGGGTTGCCGGGCGTCGAGAACTCCAAGATGAGCACTTTGCCACCCGGCTTGAGCGCGTTGTGCATTTGGCGCAGCGCCAAGTCGACGTCGATGACGTTGCGGATGCCGAAGGCAATGGTGACGGCGTCGAACTGCCCCTGGTGGGCCTCCAACTTCATGGCGTCACCGACGACCATGTCGACGTCTTTGCCCGCCTTCTCGAGGGGGTCCAGCTTGTGCTTGCCGGCCTCGATCATTCCGGCGCTGACGTCGACGCCGAGCACGCGGTCGACGCGCTTGTCTTTGGCCATGGCGACGAGAAGGTCACCGGTGCCGGTCGCCAAATCCAAGATGTGCTGCCCGCTGTGGGACGCCAACGTCGACACCAGCTGGCTGCGCCACCACACGTCGATGCCGCCGCTGAGCACACGGTTCAAGAAGTCATAGCGAGGCGCGATGCGGTCAAACATCTCAAAGACGCCGTCACGGCTGCGCTCTTGGTCGGTTGGTTGAGGCTGTGCCATCGGATGCTCCTGAATCAGTGGTCGACGTGAACGTCGTCAGACGTCAGCGTGCGTCCCATGGCGTGCACCACGGGCTTGAGGTCATGCAGCAGGGGCGACAGCTGCGACAGCGGAAGGCTCTGCTTGCCATCGCTCTTGGCCTCGGCAGGTGCTGGGTGCACTTCCAACATGACGCCGTCGGCCCCGAGTGCCGCCCCTGCGCGGGCCACCGGCAACAGCAGTTCACGTCGTCCGGTGGCGTGGCTGGGGTCGACGAACACCGGCAAGTGGGCACGCGCTTTCATCAGCGCCACCGCGTTGGCGTCGAAGGTGAATCGGGTGGCGTCTTCAAATGTCCGCACGCCACGCTCCATGAGCACCACGCCGTTGGCGCCATGCGCCAGCAGGTGCTCTGCAGCGTGCAACGTCTCGTCGACGGTGCACCCAAAGCCGCGCTTCAACAGCACCGGCTTTTGCTGACGCGCCACCGCGTGCAGCAAGGCAAAGTTCTGCATGTTGCGAGCGCCGACTTGCAGCAGGTCTGCTGCGCGCGACACGGCATCGACGTCGCCTTCTGACAAGACTTCCGTGACCACCCGCAAGCCGGTCTCTTGCTTGGCGACCTGCAACATCTCCAGTCCGACATGTTTCAAACCGTCGAAGCGGTAGGGAGACGTTCGAGGTTTGAACGCGCCACCGCGCAACAGCTGCCCGCCGGCGTCGCGCACCGCATGCGCGCAGGCCATCAGTTGGGCCTCGTCCTCGACTGCACAAGGTCCGGCCATGACGACGAATGCATCGCCGCCGAGAGGCACCCCGTCGACGTCGACAACGGTCGTCTCTTGGCCTTCGGCCCGCTCGACGAGCGGGTGCGGCGACTCGAGCCAGGCCACGTCGCCAAGTACGTGCTCGACGTGTGCCCGCCAGTCTGGCGCGGCCTTGGTCGTGGCTTCCACCACCGCGATGGGCGCAGGTGCCGACGGAAAGAACCGCACCTCCACGCCAGCGTCGTGCAACGCGTGGGTGATGTCGGCCTGGCGGTTGAGAACTTGGTTGGGGTTCAGCAGACGAAGCAAACTCATCGCGACCTCCCCAGTCGACGGCGTCGACCTTTGGCTTTGGTGGTCTCGCGCAGCAGGTTCACCATCTTCCCGAGGTCGAGGGTGGCGGAGGCGAGAAACAAGTCGAGGGCTTTGGCCATGGCGTCGGCCAGGGTGCGCATGCGTCGCACGCGTTCAAGCACTTCGGCAGGGGCGCCCTCTTCTTTGGCCCGTTGCTCGGCTTCGGCCAAGTCGGCCCGCACCCGCGTGATGAACACCGCTTCACGCTCGCGAAAGACGTTCGAAATCATCCGCCGCAGGTCGGTCTCGACGTCAAACCGCCAAGACGACGAGTTCGGCACGCGCACCCGACGCAGCACTTCCCAACGTTCGAGCTCGCGCGTGAGCATCGACACTGCACCTTTTGACAGCCCCAATGCTTCTTGCAGCTCCTGCGCCGACATCGGCGTGCCCCGCAAGAAGATGAGTGCCCACACCCGGCCTTGGTTGCGCTTGAAGCCCCAGAACTCGATGACGTTGCCCACCGCGTCGACGACGAGGTCTTCCCAGCCGGCTTCGGTGTCTTCATTTTGCGAGTCGGTGTACAAAAACCCCTTCATCATGACGCCGCCAGCATGGGGTTCTTCTCGATGACCCCAAGGCGCAGGGCCCACTTTTCGATCTCCCGTCCCGACGCCGTGTGACGTTCGGGGCCAAGACAGCCGAGCGCGTCTTCAATGACAGAAGCCAAGTGCTCCATGCACACGGGCACGATGTCAGAGCTGGCCAGGGCGTCGCCCACCTGCCGTACGTGTTCCAGCTCGGCGTCGTCACGGCTCCACAGCTCCGCGATGTCTTTGGCGATGGGGTGGCCATGGTGCGCTGCCCACAGCATGGGATACGACGGATTCTGGTTCTTGAGGTCGGCATAGCGGTCTTTGCCGTCGTCGAGCAGCACGTCTTTGAGGTCATCGGCCAGCTGAAACGCGATGCCCAGCTTGCGGCCGGCTTGGTTGAATCGGTCGGCCACGTCCGGACGTTCTGCAATCATGCCCACGGCCAAGCCGCACCAGCCGAACAACGCGCCGGTTTTGCCCACCGCGATTTCTTCCCACATGGCCTTTGGCAGGTCGAGCTGGCCACGGGCCTGGGCTTCTTCAATCGCGGCGCACGACATCTCACGCAGCACTTCGACGGCCGACAGCAGCACCGGGGTCGTCTCGCGGTGCAGTTCCTGAAAGCCCAATGACAGCATCAGGTCGCCTGACAGCACCGCGGTGAGGTTGTCCCATTTGGCGTTCACCGTTGGAGCCCCCCGACGTACGGTTCCCTCGTCGATGACGTCGTCGTGGACGAGAGACGCGGCATGAATGAGCTCAGCGCACACCGCCACCGACAAGGTGCGCTCGGCGTCGGCCTCCAAGGCTTGCGCGAAGAGATGCACCAATCGCGGCCGGGCTCGCTTGGCAGCGCCGAGCAGACAGGTGTGCTGGGCGGCGGTCCACAACAGGCGGCCTGGATCCACCGCAGCCGGCGTCGACCCCACGAAATCGCGGCCCTTCGGCGCGTCCAAAACGGCTTTGAGAGCGTTGTCGAGAGACTCCAAGAACTGTTGCATGACGATCTCCACGGGAGTGGGCCCCCCCGGCTGGGTCTATGGTTTATGTAGTTCAAGACCTCTTGAACCGCAAGAACCACTTGAACCATCATCACGCTTCCGTTGCAGCCGTCTGAATCTGTGCGGTTTTTTGCCGCACTCCTCGGTCCGGATCCGCCTGGCGCCCGCCCGCTCGCAGCTTTGGACGTGTTGCCGTCGGTCACGACACCTTCGACCTTCGGCGCCAATCGACATCCCCCCAAACGGATGCAGCCGATGGGTCGCCGCCGTCGGCGTTCAATTGGTAGAGTCCTCACGTCCATCTGTGACTGTGAGGTCCCCATGTTTCGCCTTCCTCGTCTTGTGTCTGCCGTGGCCGTGCTGAGCGCCGCCTTTGTCGTCGGCTGCCCCACCACCTCCAACACAGGCAACGAGCCCGCCTCCGAGCCGGCCGCCGAGCCGTCGACGACGCCAGACTCGGGCAACGCCAATGACGACGCTGGCAATGCGCCGTCACCCGACACGCCCTCCCCCGACACCCCTTCGCCCGATGCCCCTTCGCCCGACACCCCTTCACCCGACGCCACGCCAGGCGACGCAGGCAACGCCAACCCGCCGCCCGCAGACTGCGGCGACAACGACCCCCTCACCAACGCCGCTTGGGTCGGCTTTTGTGGCGACCGCGTCGACGACAACTGCCAAGTCGACCACCCAGCGACCCCCTGCAACTTGGGCGTCAGCGCGCACCAATACTGCAACACCGGTGACGAAGAGTGCCCGTCGACGCAGCCCGGCAGCGCACCTCCGTCGTGGGACTGCACCGGCGACGTTCCCGCCAACGTCATCGCCTACGCGCAGTTCACCGAGAGCAACGACCAAGTCACCGACTTCTGCGTCTTCGTGTACGAATCGACGGCGTTCCCGGGCGAGCACTACGTCGCCGTCGACGTCACCGACGGCACCGACACCCGCGGCCCCGACGGCCGTTGCGCTGCCGACTACTCGGCCCGGCGCCACGTCTACCTGTCTGACCTCAAAACGTCCGACGGCGCCGACACGGGCTGCGGCCCGGTGCGCTACATCCACGCCTACCCCAACGAAAACAACGGCCAGCTCTACCCCGTCGACGAGCAGAAGCTCTCGAACAACTGCCGCAAGATGATGCGCAACATCGTTCGGGCGTCGGGCCAAAGCTTCGATCCCGCCATCCAATACTTTGCCGCGTCACGCGCCGAAGCCGTCGCCAAGCTCGACGTGCTTGAGACCGTCGAGGTCGCGTGCGTCGGCATCGACAACATCGATGGCGAGCCCTACCGCACCGGCGAAGAGTGGCTCACCCAAGCCGCCAAAGAACTCACCCGCGTTCCGTAGGGAGCCGGCGCCTACGTGCCCACCAGCGCTCGCTTCGGCGGGCGCTTTTTTGTGCCTTGGCAGGGGGGACACCAGCACGTGGCATGGGTCACGCCGACGTGAGTTCTGCGGCGACAACCAGGGCAGCGTGGTAGGCTGCGGATGCTTCTTTTTGGGATGACGTCATGCACCACACTCGACCCATCACCGCACGTTTGCTGCCGGCCTTGCGCGCGGCGTCCTTGGTCGTTGGCGTCTTTGCAGCAGCCGTGTTGTCGACGTCACCGGCGCACGCCGCCACCCACCCAGAAGCGTCCACGCGACACTCCGCAGTGGCCGTCTTCCCCTTCAAGGTGCTCAACCCCGAAAAGCGTTTTCAACACTTCGGCGAGGGCACCTCCGACGCCATCATCACCCACATCGTGCGTGAAAAAGCGCTGCAAATCGTCGAGCAAAGCCAACTGAAGAAGGCAGTGAAGACCCTCGCCCGCAGCCAAAGCACCGTGTTCTCGACGGCCACGGCCCTCAACATGGGCGAGATGCTGGCGGCGCGCTTCATCGTCATCGGCTCGGTCGACATCGTCGGTGAACAGCTCGCGCTCAACGGCAGGGTCCTCGAAGTCGAAAGCGGACAGCTGCTCGTCGCCGAACGCGTGCACGGGCCGCTCACCGACACCTTCGTGATGTACGACGCCCTCGCCAAGAAACTCACCCGCGCCATGGTCAAGCACCTCTCCAGCCGGCTGCTGTCGTCGTCGGGCGACGACGCCAACGCTGCCGACGTTGCCGACCTTCTCCGACGCGCCAAAAAGCTCGACCCCAAGTTTGGGGGCAAAGACCTCAACGCCGCCGTCGAGCTCTACAAAAAGGCGGTGGTGCGCGATCCGCAAAACCCCGTCACCCGCTTCGCCTTGGGGCAGGCCCTCACCCAAGCCCAGCAGTGGCGCGAAGCCCGCTACAACCTCGACATCGCCCTGCACCTCAAGCCCGACTACGTGCCCGCCATGGTCGCCCTCGGCTACATCGAGATGAAGCAGGGCGCCAAAGGCAAGGCCGAATCGTTGTTCAAAAAGGCGGTGTCCCTCGACGACAAATATGGCCCCGGGCACTTCTTGCTCGGCGTGCACTACATGCGCTCCGGAAACACCGGCAAGGCGCGCCTGCATGCCATCAAAGCCAAGAAGCTCGGCGAAAAGCGCGCCCCCAAACTGCTCGCCGACATCGACGCCCGACGGGGCCGCTGAGCCGTCTCCCCGCCACAAACCGGCCACTGTCCTCGACGTCACATGGTCGCCGCCATGAAAAACGCCACCCTTGCGGGTGGCGTGTTCGTTTGGGCTGTGGGCGCCCCTCAGATGTCGAGGTTCACCGTGTCGAGCGCGGTGCGCTCGATGAACAGACGGCGGGGTTCGACCTCGTCGCCCATGAGGTCAGAAAACACCTCGTCGGCCTCGACGGCGTCTTCGACGCGCACTTGCAGCAACGACCGGTTCTCGGGGTCCATCGTCGTTTCCCACAGTTGTTCGGGGTTCATCTCGCCCAGACCCTTGTAGCGCTGCACGGTGAGGCCTTTGCGGGCGTCGTCGTCGAGCTTTTGGATGAGGGCATCGATGGTGGCGAGGTCTTCGATGTTGCCGTTCTTCTTCACCAACTTGTACGGCGCGTGTCCTGCTGACTTCATGCGTTCGTTGAGACGCACCAGTTCGCGGTAGTCGGCGCCGGCGAGCACGCCTTTGTCGACGACGGTGACGATGGGCGCGCCGTTGTGGGTGATGGTGATGAGCAGCTGCGTGCCGACGGAGTCGTCGCCGTTTTCGGGCACCTTCGTCTCGACGGTGAAGGGCAACACCTCGGGGGAGAACACCGCGAAGTGCTCGGCCAGCTTGGCTTTGACGTCGTCGAGGTCGAGGCTGTCGAAGTTGTCGACGTCCATCTCGACGCCGCGCACCAGCGCATCGAGAACGCGCTTTTCGTAGCGCTGCGCCAGACGGGCCAGCAAACGCTTGTACGCGTAGTAGCCGAGGCCAGCGTTGCGCAGCACCGAGCTGTCGACGTCACCGTCTTGCGATTGCACCGACGCGGCCGCAATGGCGAGGTCGATGAGGTGCTTTTCGAGGGCGGCGTCGTCTTTGAGGTAGGTCTCTTTTTTGCCGCGGGCGACTTTGTACAGCGGCGGCTGCGCGATGTAGAGGTAGCCGCGCTCGACGAGGTCGCGCATCTGCCGGTAGAAGAACGTCAACAACAGGGTGCGGATGTGGCTGCCGTCGACGTCGGCGTCGGTCATCAGAATGATCTTGTGGTACCGCGCCTTTTGCGCGTTGAACTCGTCGGGGCCGATGCCCGTGCCCAACGCGGTGATGAGGGTGGTGATCTCCTGGCTCGACAACATCTTGTCGAAGCGGGCTTTCTCGACGTTGAGAATCTTGCCCCGCAGCGGGAGGATGGCTTGAAAGCGACGATCGCGTCCGCTCTTGGCGGAGCCGCCTGCAGAATCACCCTCCACGATGTAGATTTCAGAGACGGCCGGGTCTTTCTCTTGGCAGTCGGCCAGCTTGCCCGGCAAGCCCATCCCGTCGAGGACGCCCTTGCGTCGGGTGAGTTCACGCGCTTTGCGCGCCGCTTCGCGAGCACGTGCTGCCTCAAGCACTTTGCCGCAGACTTGCTTTGCCCAGTTGGGGTTTTCGGCAAACCAATCCGACAGGCGGTCTTGCACCACCGACTCCACGCAGCCCTTGACGTCAGACGACACCAACTTGTGCTTGGTCTGCGACGAGAACTTGGGGTCGGGCAGCTTCACGCTGATGACGGCACACAGGCCCTCGCGCATGTCTTCGCCACCGATGTTGGTCTTGCCGATCTGCTTGGCAAACTCGCGCTGCAGGTAGCCGTTCACCGTGCGGGTCAACGCCGTGCGAAAGCCCGCCAAGTGGGTGCCACCGTCGGGGTTCTTGATGTTGTTGGTGAAGCAGTAGACCGTCTCTTGGTAGGAGTCGTTCCACTGGATGGCGATGTCCATGTGGCATTCGGCAGGGCCTTCGCCCATGGGGCGGCTGCCTTGAATGTAAATGGGCTCAGGGTTGAGGGCGGTGCGCGACTTGTTCAAGTGCTGCACGAATTCTTTGATGCCGTCTTCGTAGTAGAACTCGTGCTTCTTGTCGCGGCGCTCGTCTTCGATGTGGATGCGCACGCCCTTGTTCAAGAACGCTTGCTCGCGCAGACGCTGCGCCAAGATGTCGAAGTGAAACTCGACGTCCGAGAAGATGGTGTCGTCGGGCAAGAAGCGAATGCTGGTGCCCTTCTCGTCGGTGGGGCCCACTTCGATGACTTCGGAGACCGGCTCGCCCGCCGCGTATTCTTGGCGGTAATGGGTGCCGCCGCGCTTCACCTCAAGGGTGAGCTTCTTCGACAAGAAGTTCACGACAGAGACGCCGACGCCGTGCAGGCCGCCCGACACCTTGTAGGCGTTTTGGTCAAACTTGCCGCCGGCGTGCAGCACGCAAAGGATGACCTCGCACGTCGGCCGACCCGTCTCGTGCATCTCGACGGGGATGCCGCGGCCGTTGTCGCCCACGGTGACGCTGCCGTCGTGGTGCAAGATGACGGTGACTTTGTCGCAATGACCCGCAAGGGCTTCGTCGACGGAGTTGTCGACCACCTCGTACACCATGTGGTGCAGGCCGGTGCCGTCGTCGGTGTCGCCGATGTACATGCCGGGGCGGTGGCGCACCGCCTCGCGGTTTTCGAGAGCCTTAATGGAAGACGCGCCGTATTCGGGTGCTTCACTGTTGGATGCGGGGGCGCTGGTCTCGTTCTCGCTCACGGGAACCTCAAATGCTGGTCAGGCAGGGCTCAGCCTGACGGGTCAAAACGCGTTGTGCTGCGGCTGAATTGGGCGGCACACAGGGTCGAAAATCGGGGCCAAAACGATCGGGTGAACGGGCGCCTTGGCGACCGGAATCACTACCACGCTGTGCCGGCGTCGAAAACGGCTTTGTCGTCGACAAACCGCATTTTCTGCCCCGAATTCAACGCTGAATTGCCCAGAAAAAGCGGCTGAATATCGCGGGGTTGCAAGCCCGCCTGCTGCCCCCCCGCCAACGCGCGCCACAAGCCGCTCCAAGGCGGGCACAAACCGCGAAAAGCTCGACGCCCACGGCCTCGCTGGCCATGCTGCGGCATGGGTTCTGAACGTCCACGTACGGTTGTGTTGCTCGCCCCTGCCCACGACCCGTCTGCCATGCGCGTGCAGGCGCTCCTCGACGGAGACTGCCGGGTGGTCGCCGTCGACAGCCGCGCGTCGCAACCTGGGATGCAGCTGTCGATCAACGCCGCCGGCCTCGTCACCGGCGCCGTGCAGGGCGTCGACCTCGACGACATCGACGCCATCTTTGTGCGCGCCATCGCCCCACGCCAGCCCCGGCTGGCCGACGTCGCCGCTGGCCGCGCCGTCAGCGTCGGGGCCAGCGGTTGGCGCAACGGCCTCGTCGAAGGCAACGCCCGCCGCGATTTGCACACCACGCTGTTGCTGGCCCTGCAACAACGAGGCGCCGTCGTCGTCAACCCCGCCCGTGCCGGAAGCGTGCTCGAACACAAACCATGGCAGCTGATGCAAGCCGCACAGGTGGGGCTGGCCATTCCGTCGACCACGATGGCCACCGTGTCGTCGTTTGGCGTCGCCCACAGCGAGGTCGTCGACAAACCCCTGCGGGGGGGCGGCCTCGCCACGCTAACCCCGTCGTTCGGCGACTCCGCCTACGCCGACGACCAAGTGGTGGCCCGACAACAACGTGTTGTCGGCGACGACGTTCGGGTGTTTGTCGTCGGTGACGACGTCGCCGTCGTCACCGAACTGCAAGGAGGGCCTTGGCTCGACTACCGCGGCGAGGAAGGCTACCAAAGCGGCCGGCTGCGCTTCACACGCAGCGACGGCCTCAACGACGACGTCACCGCCCAACTCATCACGTTGTCAGCGCGGTTGCAGCTGCCATTCTGCGCCATCGACCTCAAGCGTCGCGACGACGGCAGCGTGGTGTTTCTTGAGGCCAACGGCTCCCCCGTCTTCGCCGACGTCGACGACGACCACCACGGCGTGCTCTCCAAGGCGTTGGCCAAGTTGCTCACCACCCGCCGTTAGCGACGACGACGAGCCTTGAGCCGGACGAGCCCTGAAGTGCATCAGCGACAAGGCGCCGCCGACTTCTGCGCCTTGGTCACCCGTCGAGAACGGCAAAGGGGAGGACACTGTGTCGACGAACGCGATCGCGTTGACGATTGGTGTGTACGACGGCGTTGTGATGTCAACGACACAGGATTCGATGTCGTCCAGAGGTCGCGCAAACGTCGCAGACAATGGGCTCCGGCGAATGGAATGAATACTCGGACAGGCGAATGATGGTGCGGCCGAAGTTCGGACAGTAGAGGGAGTAAAATGAAACCCGTCAGACTTGTTTCGGTGATGTTTTTGTCAGCGTTGGCTTCCTGCACCAGCAATGACGCAGAGCCGGTAGATTTGGCTCTCATTTCGGCGACGAGCTTTCCTTTTGAAATCGTCGAAGTTTCCAGCGTGCCGGCGCCATGTGGAGGGGACGGTGAGGCGTTCTTCTATGACATGGTGGATGTGCTGAGCGATTCTCGCCATTCGGCACATCACGATGTCAACGTTCTGGACATGGTGGACTCCGAGTTTGAATCGTGGAGCGTCGTTGAAAAAGGGGGCTGTCTCCCAGTTGCCTGTGGAGCTGAGGCTTGTGGGGACAACGGGGTTGTTTCGCCCGACTTCTTCTTCAAACTCGTAGGTCGATCGGCAGAACAGGCCTGTCTTTTTGAAGGAATGGAGAGGGTGAAATGCTGGCCGGTGTCCGACTATGAGGCAGCATTGGCGCGTCGCGTTGCTGGGGCGTTCACCCCAGCCCCTTCCGTTGTTGACGAAGGAAGCGGTGGTGAAGAGGACGGAACCGACGAATAGTCTGGGCACGTCGTAGGCACTGGCTCTCGTCGCCACCGGGCCGCCGCCTTTCGGAGGCCGGAACGAGAAGGTGAGCGTTGCTACGCAGCGCTTTCGCTTTTAGGAACCGAACCAAGAGGCAGTCGCAAGGCCGCGCGACAAACATTTCGAATCGAGACTGGATATGAAGCCCCAAGCTGCCACCTTGATTCTCCTTTCTTTGCTTGCATGTGGCTGTGACTCGGGAGGAGGCACGTCCCAGCTCCCGGTCGGGGAGGTCGAGGTCGTCGACTCTTGCTCGACATCTGGAGGTTCTGAGTGTGTCGAAGCAGGAGATTGCTTTCCGCTGTGTTGCGAATGCACATCTGTAGACGGTGGGTCGGCGTTTTTCGAAGTCAGGATCTGCAATGACAACGGCCAGTGTGATGTGCTCGACCGCTGCGGCTCTCACTTGCCAGAGGGCATTTGCTTGGATGGAGAAAGAGCTTTCCCGAGCCGCTAACCAGCAGGTACTCCAGTTCGGTTGCGGCCTGCCGCCAGCCCTATGGGCAGAAGTTCTGGCTCGCCAAAACTTCAAAGGCAGTCGCGAAGCGACTGCCCGTGACCGACCCGCGAGCCTGACGACGTCAACACTCCTGAGGTAGTCGCAACACGATTGCCTCAACGACAACAGACGAGGACGCCAAGCATCGAGCGTCCGAAGCCGGAGGGGGTTCCAGGTGCCTCAGCTACAAGGCGCGAGCATCGGAGGGAGGGAGCAGCCTTGTGGGCTGTGACTGCCCGAGAAGCGGAGCAACGCGCGCATTTGAGGCACGCCTCAAATGCGGACGACCATTTGGTGCAAATGGTCGAACCTGCAGCTTGACGTCAATGATGGCCGTCTGCCTGGGGCACCCGAGCTAGACGGTGTGGCCGCCGTCGACGGTGTACACGCCGCCCGTGCAATAGCCGCCGGCGTCGCTGGCGAGGAACGTGACGAGGCCAGCGACCTCTTCAGGCTCCGCCATGCGCGGCAGTGGCTGGTCTTTCACGGTGTGCTGCAGCAAGTCGTCGTTCGTCCAGATGGCTTGGCTGAACTTGGTGCGGATGAGGCCGGGGCATACGGCGTTGGCGCGAATGTTGGCGCCGCCCCACTCCTTGGCCATCACTTGGGTCAGTGAGATGAGCGCGCTCTTGCTCACGCTGTACACGCCGAGCAACGGCTCCGGCGAGATGCCCCCGATCGACGAGATGTTCACGATGCTGCCGCCGCCGCGCTCCATCATGATGGGCTGTGCTTTTTGACAGAGGAGCATGGGACCTTTGACGTTGACGTCCATGATTTTGTCGAACACCGCAGCGTCGGCGTCGAGCAACGGCCCGAACGTCGGATTTGTCGCCGCGTTGTTCACGATGACGTCGACGCCACCGAACTTGTCGACGGTGGCGGCCAACAGATTGTCGATGTCGTCGGTGGAGCCCATGTGTGCCGCCACGCCGATGGCATCGCCGCCTTGGGCGTTGAGTTCTTTGGCGACCTGGTCGACGGCGTCTTGCTTTCTCGACGACACCACCACCTTGGCGCCTTTGTGCGTCATCATCTCGGCGATGGCTTTGCCGATGCCTTTGGAGGCGCCGGTGATGATGACGACCTTGTCGGTCATGGCGAATGCGTCTTTGGCGGCTGCAGCGTCGGACATGTCGATCTCCCATCCAAGAAGGCGGACGCTACTGACGTCGACGTCGCCAGCGCAAGCGGCGCAAATGAAAACGCCCGGCCGAAGCCGGGCGCAATTCACGACAGGCGCGCCCTCACTCCTGAGCGTCGACGATGCTGACCCGCATCTCGTCGCTGTTGGCCTTCAACTCGGGCGCATACATCGCGAAGCCCATGGTGGGCATGGCGTGGAAGGCGCCGGGAATCTCCGCCCGCAAGCGGTAGCTCAACTTCAACTTGCCGCGGCTGAGGTTGCGCAAGAAGAACACCACCTTCTCGTCGCGCAGCTCCATGTTGGCGACGGCCTCGCCGTAGGTGGCGCCTGACTTCAGCGCCACCGGCTCCATGCCCGCAGGCTTGGGGTCTTCGAAGGCCAAAAAGGTGTAGTCGTTCTTCGACTCCAACATGAGCTCGACAAGGATGAGGTCTCCGCTGTCGACGGTGGTGCCCGTGTCGAGAGGCACCTTGGCGTAGGCCACCTCTTTGGTCACCACCTTCTGGCCGCGGGCGCCGTAGCGAATGACCTCCCGGTCGTTGCGCACCAACTTGAAGTATTTGCGGTCGACTTTGATTTCGAGGCCGGCCGCCTTCACGTCTTCTTCAAGAGAGAAGTACTCCAAGTAGGTGTTGAAGTAGACGGCGCCTTGGCCTTTGCGCCGCAACGTCAGCTTGTGCTTGCCCGACGTCAGCACGTCGTCGCCGAGGATGACTTCGCCGTCGAAGCTCAAGAAGTTCTTCTTCTCGACGTGGAGGGTCTGCACCACTTTTCCGTCGAGCACCACGTCGAGGTCGTAGTTGGCGTTGCGTTCTTTCGACTTCTTCATGTGCAGCGCCATGGCGGCGATGACTTGCGCGGTGTCGCGCGTCGAGCGCCAGTACCATCCGTTTTGCCGGTGGTTCAAGAGCCACTTCACGACGCGGGGGGCGTCTTTTTTGGGGTCTTTGATGGTGTGCAACGCCCGCAGCCACATGGCGTTGGTCTCGATGTCGTTGTTGTACCAATACCACCAGCCCGACTTGCGGGTCTCCAGCCAGGAGGTCTCGTTCTCGTCGTCACGCTCGATGACTTGCTCGGCGTTGCGCAACAGCGTCGAGGCCTTTTTCACGTCGTCGATGTTGTAGAACGCCATGGCCGCCAGCAGTTTGCCGTAGGCCGACAGCTTCGCCCGCCGCTCCCACAGGTAGCCGTTGAGTTTGTCGTTTTTGCGTCCGGCGCGGCTGAGCACCCAGGCGGCGTAGGCGTCTTCGTTGCCCACCCAGTCGTGGTGGTCGTAGCGCCACAGCGACGACGACACCAGACGTTCGAGGGCGTTGACGCCGCGGTTGAGCATGGTGCTGTCGACGAGGAGGTCGCTGTCTTTGGCGTCGAGCAAGCCAGCGACGACATGCGCGGTGGTGTAGCGCCAGCTTTCGTCAGAGCCCCACCAGCCCCATCCGCCGTCGCTGTTTTGCATTTGCGCCAGTCGTTTTTTGCCCGACTTGATCATGTCGTTCATGACGCTGGTGTTGAACACAGGCGAGCGGTCATAGCGCTGGTATTGCCGGGCGAGGCGGTCGCGGTCGACCTTGCCCTTCGCCGTCAACTGTTGGGCGTTGAGGTTGGTGGTGACCTTGTCGAGGTCCTCGAGGGAGAACCCGCCCGCGTCTTGCAACGCCTTGCGCGTCAACACCGCTGGCACAAACCTCGACAGCGTTTGCTCTGTGCAGCCGTAGGGGTAGTCCAACAAGTAGGGCAACGCGTCGAGCATGGCCCCCGCCAGCGTCGGCGACACCCGCAACGTCAGCTTCGTTTGCCCTTGGCGTCGTTCGGCGGGGATGTCGAGGGTGATGCTCGTCTCTGCCACCTTCGGCGCGTCGGCCGCAATGCTGCCCACGCCCGACACCGTCTTCAACAAGCCGTGCACCAACACCGGGAACCCACGTTGTTGAGCGTCGCCTTCTCCTCGTCGAGGAACAGCCGTCATGCGCACCGTGGCCCAGCCTTCTCCCTTGACCTTCACGCGCCACTCCACCCGCTTGTCGGCCTTGTTGCCGACTTTGGTGGTGACCTTCAGCGGGGTGCCGTCGATGACCTGCAAGTGCTCGTTGACGTCGAGGTGCACGTCGACGGTGCGCTCGCGATCGAGTTTGTTGTGCACGATGGCCGACACCAGCACCTCGTCACGTTCGCGGAAGAACCGCGGTGCTTGCAGACGCACCAGCAAATCCTTCGAGGTGCGCACGTCGATTTCGGCGGCGCCGGCGCGGGTGTCTTGCGACAAGCCGATGGCTTTGATGCGCCAGGTGGTGAGGTTTTCGGGCAACTTGAACGACACCGTCGCCTTGCCGTCGTCGCCGGTGCGCACCCGCGGCGCAAAGTGCGCCGTGTCAGAGAAGTTGCTGCGCACGGTGACGTCTTCTTTTTTCTGGCCCACGACTTTGTCGCCGCCGATGGCGTCGTCACTGGGCGCGGCACCTCCGCCGCCTTTGCCAAAGCCTCTGCCCCCCAACCCGTCGGCATCTTGTTCGGCGGGCTCGGCCGCCGGAGCTGCGGGCGCCGCCTCGTTCTTCGCCACGTCGCCCAAGGCTTGGTCTTTCGCCATGGACTTGCTCTCGGCCCGCAACGCACTCGGCGCCGGCTTTTTCGCCGGCTGCGCTCTGGAGCGACGCTTCGCTTTTTTGCCACCGGCCCGTCCACTGGCCGAGCGCTCTTCTTCGGCGAGCACTTCTTTGTTGGCGTCGTCGCGTTTTTGCCTCTGTTTCTCATCGGCGACGCGGGCGAGCCCTGCGCCCTTCACCCCGCGGCCGCCGTGGACAAAGTTCACCTGCTGTTGAAAGAGCCCCGACGTCAGCGACCTGAAATGGGAGATGGCTTGGCGGTCGGGATGCTGCAACGAGCCATACACATAGAACTTCTGTGTGAGATTGCTCGTCGACGACAGGCTGTGATGCTTCAGCCGCGCCCAAAACCGTTTGCGGATGTCGGGCGTCAGATCTTCTTGGATGTACAGCACCGCCGTGTCGAACACCGACAACGCCAAGTCGGCCGCCACGGGCTTGCCGTCGTCGTCGGTGGTGGTCACCGTCAGCGTCGCCTCGTCGCCAGGGCCGTACTCTTCTTTGTCGGCTTTGACGTCGACGTGCAGACGGCTTTTTTGCGGCGGCACGTACAGCTGCCGAACCTCTTGGTGCAAGACGCCGTTGCCCGTCGTGGTGGCCTCGATGAAGAAGTTCGGCGTGTGCCGCTCGGTGATGGCGACCTCCACCACCTGGCTCTTGCCCTTCATGCGCAGCATTTTGTAGTCGACGAGCACGCCGTTCTCGACGTCGGTGCCGAGCAACACGCTGGCGCCGGCTTGGTCGACGTTCACCAACACCTTGGCGACGTCGCCGGGCTTGTAGCTGCGTTTGTCGGTGAACAGCTCGACGCCATTCATGCGGTAATTGTTGCCATTCCACCCGGGGCCCACCACCCACGACAGCGTCGACGCTTTGACCTCTTCGCCTGAGGCCGCCTCCGCCACGACGGTGAACTTGTATTGGCCGCTCTCTTTGGCCTTCCAGGTCACCAGCGTCGGGCCCGCTTCTTGCGTTTCAACGGGGATGACCTCGCGCTCCTCTTCGACGATGGTGGCGCCGTTGTCGCCGACAAACCGCACTTCCTCGACGAGGATGCGGCCTTTGACCGCCTTGGGTTTGCCGTCTGCCTGTTGCGCGTTGACCCACAGCTCGACACCTTGCCCGGCAGAGACGTAGCCGCGTTTGGCCTCGATCGACAGCTGAAACGGATGCCGCGTCACCAACACCGAGCCACTGCCTTTGATGACCCGACGGCTGAGGTCGGTGACCTCAACCTCGACGGTGTACTTGTGGTCGGTGTCGCCGAAGTTGGCCTTGGCACCTTGGGTGTCGACGTCAAACTTCAAACGCCCTTTGTCGTCGAGTTTGCCCTGCCCTTCTTTGACGAGCTCTTTGCTGGGCTCGGGGCGCGGCCCCCACCACGGGTACCACACGTCGTAGTAGGGCCCGTAGGCACTCCACCAGCTGAACCATGGATAGAGGTAGTAGCAGCGGCCGTAGCCGATGCCGTACAGCCAATCCCATGGCTGCGCCGCCGACCAGGTGTGTTTGTGGTCTTGGCGAAAGACTTTGTAGGTCACCTTGCCGGCAGCGACGCCCCCGCCGAAGAGGTAGTCGGCGGCCACCTCGACGGAGACCTTGTCGCCCAGACGTGCTTCGCCTGCGCTGTTGACGACGACGGTGAACTCTGGCGCCTTGTACTCCTCGACTTGAAAGCCGAAGTTCTCGACGTTGGTGTAGCTGCCGTCTGCGTAGACCTGCACGGTGTAGCGCCCGAGGGGTGCGTCGTCGTCGAGAGCGAGCTCGATGCTGGTCTCGCCCCACTCGCCGCCCTCTTTGGTTTCGTTGAACACCTGCGCGCCTTTGGCGTCGTTGATTTGAATGCGGATGCTCTTCGTCGACGACGCCGGCTGGTAGATGCCCTTGACCTTCTTGCGCACCCACGCCTTCAGCTGCACGACGTCGCCGGGCCGATACACCGGCCGGTCGGTGACCAACGCGGTGACCTTCTCATGGCTCGTCGTCGAGCGGTGGTAGCGACTGCCCCAAAAGCCCCAGTTGCCAAAGCCCAGCTTGCCCTCGTGGCGCACGATGGTGAGCACGTTGTGGTTGCTGAACGGCGCCTTCACCAAGCCGTCTTTGTCGGTGGTGTAGAACTTCGACGACGAGCGAATGGTGCTGCTGCCCTTCTTGTAGTCGCGCCAATGCTCGAACAGCTCCACCTTGGCGCCCGCCACCGGTGTGCCTTGGATGGGGTCGGTGACCCACACCAACCAGCCCTGCTCCGTTCGCTTCTGCACGACGCTGAGGCCCGTGACGAGCACCAAGCCACGGCTCATCACCGCGTCGTGCTCTGGATGGTGGGCTTCGACCACGTACAAGCCGGGCTTGTCGAGGGGCGTGTCGACGACACCATCGGCGTATTGATGCTCCGGGTCGCGCTGCACCTGCGCGGTGAACGGGATGGCTTTGCCCTTCTTGTAGCGCTGGCGGTCGGCCTCGCCCGACGCGTACCCCAGGCGATAGGCCAGGTTCGAGATGTACAAGGGGTCGCGGTATTTCTGGCCGTCGGTCCCGTCTTTCCAAGCCGTTTTGAAGTCGTCGAGGATGCGCTCCGACGAGATGGGCAACGCCGTCATCTTCACGTCGTCGAGATTGCGATGCGTGACCTTCAGCTGGGCGCGACGTCCCGCCGGCTGCACGCCCATCTCCTTGAACATCAGCTCCTGACGTCGCAACTGCGACAGGGCGCTGTTGACGCTGCCGAGGTAGCGGCCCTGCGGATGCGCCTTTTTGTAGTCTTCAAAGAGCTGCTCGGCGCGCGTGTATTGCCGACGCGACATGAGGTACGCGCCTTTCAGCCAACGGGCCTGGGCTGCGGCCGACGACTTGGGTGCGTCGTCGATGGCACGCTGCAACAAGTGGGGCACGGCTTCGTCTTGCGGCACGCGGTAGCGGCCGATGTGGGTGGCGATGAGCCCCAACACCTCGTCATCGTCGAGAGACGCCAACGACGACGTGTCTTCGGCCTTCTCTTTGTAGGGGTGGCGGCCGTCGTGCCACCAGTTCGCCAGACGCTGCAGTCGTTCGGTGCCATCGCGTTGGCGAAACAGCGCTGCCTGCAACACCCAGGCGCGTCCGGTCTTCTCTTTGGCCTCGCTGACGTCGAGCGCGCGAATCTCTTGCAGCAAGTATTTGATCTTCGCCGTCGGCGACAACGCCACGTCGTACGCCTCGGGCGTCCTGTCGAAGACCACTTGCCCGTCGGGGGTGACCTCCATGCCCTTCGGTTGCGCCCGCTGCAGGGGCCCTTGCCATCCCCAGTACCCGTAGTAGCCGCGGCGCCCTTTGCCACGTCCGCTGCGGCCCGTGCCGTCGCCTTCTTCTTCGAGGCCGTCGTCGGGGGTCGCGCCCCACGCGTAGTACCAGTAGCTCCACTCGTTGTCGTACGGCGTGTACTTGGCGACGGCAGCCGCGAGGTCAAAGAGAACGTCGTCGCGCTCCTGCACCGTCAGCTTGGGGCCGCCCATGGCGTCTGTCGACGACGTGCGTGTTGGTGTGGGCTTGTTCGGCGGGGGTTGGTCAGGCGTTTGCGTCTGGCCAGAGGTGTTCGTCGACGACACCTGCTCGGTGTTGTTCAGCGCCACCTGCCGCGCCTTCTCGAGGTGGGTGATGGCCTGCTTGCGGTCGAGCCAGTAGCTCTGGGTGGCGCGGCCTTGGCCGTATTGCTCCCGCAGGTACTCGCCCCCGCGCGTCAGCCCCCAGTGGGGGATCGCCAAGTAGGTGTTGCCCAACGTGCGTCGAAACCGGGCTTCGTTGGGGGTGTTCTCGACGAGAAACACGGCGTCTTCAGCCAGCTGCAATCCCTCTTTGTATTCTTTCACCCGAAAGTGATTGAACATGGCGCGCTCGGCGGCGTCGACGGTGCGGGCGTCGCCTGGGTGGTGGGCCAAAAACGCAGTGAACGCCTTGGCGGCGTCCTTGTGGTTCTGCTCGGCTTCGAAGCGCTCGGCGTCGGCAAACAAGGCGTCTTTGCCATCGCCCGCCGACAAGGACTTCTTGCGTTGGGCCCACCGTTCGGCGCGTTCTTCGGCCAGCTCTTGCGGCGTCTTTTGGTTGAGGCTGCTGCCGACGTCTCCAAGCGCCAGTGGCGTGCCTGCCTGCCCGGTGGTCGCCGTTGCAGTCGATGGATCCGGCTTGGGCGGCGAACTTTTACCAGGACACCCCGGCAACGACGCCAAGGCGGCCGATGCGAGCAGGGCCCACAGAACGGATGGAAGCTGAGGCCAACGAAAAGAACCGTGTGAGATGCGCATGCAGACTCCAACGAATGGACGCCGCAAACGGTCTCATGACACCCGTGTTGGGATCCACCCGCCGGGCGACAAGGGCGTTTGCGGTGTGTCGACGACCACGCTGCTGGTTTTGACAATCGGCAAGGCTCTCGCTCAACCTCCACGTTCCACTGGAGAACCCCATGACCCCATTTGCCGCCCGTCTGACCTCCTCAATGGCTCTTGCCTTGTGCGTCGCTCCCGCCGTCGCTGCGCACCCACCAGCGACGACGACCGCACACGTCGCAGCGCCGTCGAATCGTGTGCTGGCACGGGCCCCGACGTCGAATTGGGAGTCCCACTTCGACAACGTCAAAGAGAAAAACAAGCTGCTGTCGACGTCACTGGAGTTCGACAAGCTGGCGCCGATGTGGCGGGCCTACCAAAAACGGTGGGACCCACTGCTCAAAAGCGCGCCGCCCCACATGCGGTGCCGCAAACCAACGCCTCGCAAATGTCTGAAAGACCTAAGGTACAAGCTCGCCGACGCCAAGCGGTTCGCCGAGGCCGCCGAAGAGGCCACCGTCCACCTTCGCCGGCTGCGGGCTGGCGAAGGCCACGCGTTTCAATCCTTCGCCAGCAACGTCCGTCAACTCGTCGGCTTTCGCGAGGCCAAGCGCATCAACAACAAGCTCGCGCAAGACCTGCTGAACGGCTCTGCCAAATACAAAACGTTGCAGAGCACCCTGAGCCCCGTGTTTTTGGACGTCAGCAGCGTCGGGCAGCACACCACCATCACCAGCGCGGCCGCGCAAAAACACCTGTGGTCGCTGTTGGATGGGGTGAAGTTCACGGCGGTGCGCAGCGAGGCCAAAAGCGTCATGCAAGTCAAAGTCATCGTTGGCGAAGGCCAATCCATGGGCGACTTGGGCGCCGGCACCGGCCTCAAGTCGTACCCGGTGACGTTCGAGGCCAATTGGCTCGACGCCAAAGGCACGTCCGTCCTGCAAGTGAAAGAATCGACCCGTACGCCTGGCGTCGGCGGAGCCAGTGCACGCGACCTCGCCCAGCGGTACGCCGACTACCTGCGCATTCAGGTGTTGGCGACGCAACTCGAAGCGCGCTGACGGCGACGTCGTCGTTATGGCATCGGCAGGCCCAACAGGGCGCTGCCGACGAGAGCATTCGACAAGAAGATCTTGGCCCACACCTCTTGGGCGCTCTTGATGGCGCCCATTTCTTCGGCGGGGTCCTCTTGCGGCAGCAGCTGGCCGCCGATCTCGACTTCACCCGTCGCCGCCAACAGCACACAAGTGTGGGCGCGGGCCTGAAAGAAATAGATGGTGGCGGCGATGAACGGCCCCATGGCCAAGAAGCGCCACACGTACGACGCCTCTCGCAACGCAAAGAAGGTGGCGGCGAAAAACACCACCATCAATCCGCCCGCCATTTGGTAGCGGAAGACCTCGCCCTTGCGCGAAATGTTTCTGAAGCAGACCTCACCCATGGGTGCAGTGTATCGACTGTGCCAGAGGGCATCCACTGCACGCTTCTCAGCTGACACCTTGCAGCACTTGGCCCCACAGGGTGCAAGAGGGCATGCTCCCCCCACTGCAGATGGGCCCCCCTGCCTCCCTGCAGAATCGAGTGCCGCATGACCACAGCCATCGTCAGCCTGATCATCATCGCCCTTTGCGTGTGGGTGCTGTCGATCATCACCGACACCTTCTTCATCGAATCGCTCGACGTCATCAGCATGCGCATGCAGCTGCCTCCGTCGGTGGCGGGGGCGTCGTTGATGGCCATGGGCTCGTCGGCACCAGAGCTGGCCATTGCGCTGCTCTCGCTGTTTTCGGGCGGCGGTGAGCACAGCGACGTCGGCATCGGCACCATCGTCGGCTCCGCGGTGTTCAACATCCTCATCATCACCGGCGTGTCGGCGATGGCCATGCCCGCCAAAGTGCAGGCCCGGGCCATCGTGCGCGACTGCACCTTCTACGCCGCCTCCGTCGGACTGCTGCTGTTCGTCTTTCGCGACGGGCAAATCGTCGTCTACGAAGCGCTGCTGTTCATCGGGCTGTACGTCGCCTACCTCGCCTTGTTGTTTCGCTGGAGCGACGCCGGCGGCCACTCCGCCGAAGAGGTCATCGAAGAAGCCATCGAACACGCCCGCGAAGAAAAGGCGGCCGAGGCGGCGGCCGAAGGTGACGACGACGATGCCGCGAAAAAGAGCCTGTCGCCCACCTTCCTCCTCGAGAAGGTGCTCAGCATGTTCACCGGCGATCCCCGCCAGTCGTACGTGCGGGCCTTTGCCATTTCGATCATCGTCATCGGCGCCCTGTGCTTCGTGCTCGTCGAGGCCGCCGTGGCGTTTGCTGGCGCGGTGGGCATTCCCCCCGTCATCGTCGCCCTCACCATCTTGGCGGGCGGCACGTCGGTGCCCGACATGATTTCGTCCATCGTCGTCGCCCGCCAAGGCCGCGGCGACATGGCGGTGGCCAACGCCGTCGGCTCCAACATCTTCGACATCCTCATCTGCTTGGGCCTGCCCTGGCTGCTGACGCTGCTGTTCGTCGGCAAAGAGGTGCACGTCGGCACCGAGGGCTTGATGTCGTCGGTGCTCATCCTGCTCGGCACCGTCGGGCTGCTGTTCGTCTTCGCCCTCACCGGCCGCGTGTTGTCACGTCTTGAGGGCGGCATCCTCATCGCGGTGTACATCGGCTACGCGGCCTGGGTGTGGTTGCAGCCCCAGCCCGCCAACGCCGACGACCACGCCAAGAAGGCCGACGCCGCCGTGCACGAGGTCGTCGAAAAGAAGCCGGCATCCGATGCCGACGCCGCCAAGGCCAAAGCCAAGCAGGCGAAGGAAGACGCCACCGCCGAAAAAGCGATCACGCATTGAGTCGGCTACAACTGTCCGTTGGCGTTGAGTTGTTTGAACGTCGCCCAATCGGCCGCCACCTGTTGGGCGTCTTGTTGGGCGCGATCCACCGTGACGTCGACAAACGCGTCTTTGCCGCCTTGTTGGTCGATGGCGTGGAGGATCTGCCCTTCCATGCTGTCGCCCCGCAAACCGCCGTCGGCATCTGAGCGGGCGTGGGCCATGGCCAATGCCTCGGCCATGCCTTTGGCGTACGACTTCAGGTCGTCGCCGTCGAAGGCAGCGAGGTCGACGCGGGCCTTGAACGGGCTCCGCTCCCGCACCAGATGGTCAACGCCGTCGACGTCGACGTGGCCGTAAAACGGATTGCTGTCGGCCAAGTGCACATCTTCAGCTTGCACCACCCGCTGCACCCCCTTGTTGGTGCAGCTGGGCGTCGAGCGCCGTCATGGGGGTCAGCCCCTGCAACACCGACGTCGACGACGGCTTCAGCTCGAGCACGACGTCGTTCTTGTCTTTGTCGCCCTTGCCCTCGACGAGCACCCACATGCGGGTTTTGCCAAGCGATGCTGTGCCGCTGCCCGACTTCACGGCGATGTCTTTCACCTTGAAGAAGGCGTCGCCTTCGTCGCGTTTGGACGCATAGGTTTGCAGCGCAGCCTCGACGCTGGCTCGCAGGTGGGGGGCGCGTTTGAGTTCGTCGGTCTCCTTGAACTGGCCGTCGCTCACCAGCTTCTTCAAGAACTTTTTGCGCGAGCGCGTCTTCGCCGTCGACGTCAACAGGTCTTGCACCACCCGGGGCGCGTTCTTCTCGGTGATGCGTCCGTCGTCCGAGGCGTCTTTGGCGTGGGCTCGCAGCGTCTTCACGTAGCGCTTGGCGAAGCTCCGCAAAGCTTTGTCGGCAGCGTCGGGCGACAGTCCGTGCTCGGCGGCCGCCAACGCCAAGCCGGTCATGGCGCGCGAGACATCCCAGGTGAACGGCCCGGGTTTGGCCTCGTCAAAGTCGTTGAGGCCAAACACGAGTTTGCCGTCGGTGCCTTGCATGACACCGAAGTTTTCGGGGTGGGGGTCGCCACACAACAGCGGGCGTGGCAGCGAGCGGTCGCGGGGGGTGGTGCGCGCGAAATACAGGCGGGCGGTGCCGCGAAAGAAGCTGAACACCGACGACGACAGCCGGTCGTGCTTTTCGCGTTTGCCCTCGGCGCTGAGACCGCCGTCTTGCCACTGCAACGCTTGCGTCACCAAGGCGGCGGCGTCGACGACGTCGGGGGTGGGGCCCAAGGGGGTGTGCAGCGCCGTGGGCGTCGGGCCTGTCGTGCCTCCGTCTTCAGAGGCGGAGGTCGTCGACGCCACCGTCGACGGCGAGGTGGTCTGGAGGGTGTGGAGGGTCGAAGGCGGTCTGACGTTCACCATGCCCAACGCTACGGCGGTTGGCGCAGCCGCACAACGGCTTTGCCGGCGTCGCGAATGACCCTTTCTCCAGCAGCGCGAAAACGCTATGCCGCAACAGCCTGAGCACAGTCGGCGTCTGGCGCCGACGGCGGAGTTTTCATGAGCGAGCTGAACCTCTCGACCTTCGACCTCTACAACCCCACCGACGAGCACCGCATGTTGCGCGAGCAAGTCGCTGCCTTCGTCAAAAAAGAAGTCGAACCCCAAGCGCTCGAAAACGACCGCAACGAGACCTTCAACATCCCGCTGTTCAAGAAGCTGGGCGAGATGGGCCTCCTCGGCATCACCGTCGACCCCGACTTCGGCGGGTCCGGCATGGACGCCGTCGCCGCCGTCATCGCCCACGAAGAGCTGTCGACGTCTGACCCCGGCTTCTGCCTCGCCTACCTCGCCCACGCCATGTTGTGCGCCAACAACTTCGCCGTGAACAGCACCGGCGACTTGAAGGCCCGCGTGTTGCCCAAGCTGTGCTCCGGCGAATGGATCGGCGCCATGGGCATGAGCGAGCCCGGCGTCGGCACCGACGTGCTCGGCATGTCGTCGACGGCGGTGCGCGACGGCGACCACTACATCCTCAACGGCCGCAAGATGTGGATCACCAACGGCACCATCGACGACGACGGCACCCCCGGTGACTGCTGCTTGGTGTACGCCAAGACCGACACCGGCGAAGGCCGTCGTCCGTCGCTGTCGACCTTCCTCGTCGAAAAAGGCATGGACGGCTTCAGCGTCGGCCAGAAGATCCGCGACAAAAACGGCATGCGCGCCTCGCCCACCGCCGAGCTCGTCTTCGACAACTGCAAAGTCCCCGTCGCCAACCGCGTCGGCGAAGAGGGCGACTCCATGTTGCACATGATGCGCAACCTCGAACTGGAGCGTCTGACGCTGGCCGCCATGTCCCTCGGCATCGCCCGCCGCTCCATCGAGGTCATGGTCAACTACGCCAACGAGCGCCAAGCCTTCGGGCAGAAGCTGTCGGCCTTCGGCCAAATCCAGCGCCACATCGGCGAGTCGTACGCCGAGTTCGTGGCCTGCCGCGCCTACGTGTACAACACCGCCCGCCACCTCGACCTCGAGAGCCACGGCAACCGCGTCGACAGCGACGGCGTGAAGCTCGTGGCGTCCACCATGGCCAAGAACGTCGCCGACCGCGCCATGCAAGTGTTGGGCGGCTACGGCTACGTCGGCGAGTACGTCGTCGAGCGCCTGTGGCGCGACGCCAAACTGCTCGAAATCGGTGGCGGCACCAACGAAGCCCACCAGAAGAACATCACCCGCGATCTCTCCCGCAACGGCCTCCCCTGGGGCTGAACCGACCCGAGCGGCGGAACACAAAGGCGGATTCCACGTGGATCCGCCTTTTTCGCGGCAGATCCTTCAGTGCTGAATCCTTTGGCGACCGGCGGGCTCTTCTGCAGTGAGGCCAACCACGGCCCACAACGACCCGAAGGAGTCCCCCATGTCCAAGCTCTTCCCCCGCAACGAACACACCGTCGACCGTGCCCTCCGCGTGATCCTGGGCCTCATCCTCCTCGCATTGGTGTTTGTCGGCCCGAAAACCATGTGGGGCTTGGTGGGCATCGTCCCCTTGGCCACTGGCCTCCTCGGCAGCTGCCCTCTATACACCCTGTTTGGCGTTTCCACCTGCAAACTGAAAGCGCCTTCTGGAGCCTGACCTGCACGAGCACGACGACTTGCCTGACGATGCGCTGCTCCGTTTGGCAGCCGCCCCCGACGCGGCTGCCTTTGCGGTCTTCGTCCGTCGTCACCAGGGGCACGTGCTGCGCTTTGCCCGCAGCCTGACCCGCACGCCCTCCGACGCTGAAGACGTCTTGCAGCAGAGCTTCTTGGCCGCCTGGCGCGCCACCCGTGGCGACACCGACGGCGCCTTTGCCGGCACCGGCAGTGCACGGGGATGGCTGCTGACCATCGCCAAACACGCCGCCGGCAAAACCCACCGTCGACGGGCCCGGCACCCCGATGAAGACGCCAGCCGGGCGTCCCTCGACGACGTCGACCACGGCGAGGTGCAGCCGCAAGCGCAGCTGGGGCATGCCGCCGGATGGGGCAGCGACGACGATCCCGAACGGCTGACGTCGGCGCTCGAATCCAAGGCGACCCTGGAGGCGGCGTTGGCCCGGCTCGCAGACGACGACCGGCAGGTGCTGCTGCTGCGCGACGTCGAAGGGCTCAGCACCAAAGAGGCCGCCGCCGTCTTGCACGTGCAAGAGCGCGCCCTCAAAAGCCGTCTGCACCGAGCGCGCCTCCGTCTGCGCGCTGAACTGAGAGGAGGCCCGGCATGACCGACGACAAACGCCCTCCATCAGAAGCCACCGCCGCTCACGTGGGGCAGCACATCGCCGGCCTGTGGTGCGACGAAGTGCTCGCCGTGCTCAGCGACTATGTCGACGGTGTCCTCGACGACGCCACCCGCGCCCAGGTCGAGGCCCACGTTCAAGAGTGCGACGAGTGTGCCCGCTTCGGTGCCGACTTCGCCGCCATGGTCGGCGCCATTCGCGCACAGCTGGCATCGCCGCCCACCGTCGACGACGACGTCAGCGCGCGTCTGTTCGCCGCCCTCGACCTCGACGCCGTGGAGCCATCCAGGTAGGCTGGCGCGCATGTCGTCTTTGCGCTGTTGTCGTTCGCTGTTGTTCTTGTCGCTCACCGCCGCCCTCGTCGTCGGTGCGGGCGTCGGATGTGCCACCGGCGACGGCACGCCCCAACCCGACACGGCTGAACCCGACACTGCTGAACCGGATGCAGCGGAGCCGTCGTCCAGCGAACCCGACACGGGTGAACCTGACGCGGCACCAGAGTTCGATCCCGCCACCTTCGCCTTTGCTGCCGACGACGTCGACATCTACGTCGGCACCGAAGACGACGGCAGTCTGCTGTGGTTGGTGGAGTCGTTCGACACCAACAGCAACGCCCTCCTGCTCATCGAAGTGTTCGAGAGCTTTGGCGCGCCCACCTCGCCGTCGACGGTGTCGTTGACGGCGGCCGAAGGCGACTACGCCAGTTGCGCCACCTGCATCATCCTCGAGACGGGCTGTGACGACGCCGGCTTCAACTGCAGCCGCACCTGGATGCCGCACCCCGAAGGCAACGTCCGGTTCGACGCCATGGGCGTGCACCCCGACGAGACCTTCGCCGGCGAACTCGTCGATGTCCGCTTTCGTGAAGTGCGCATCGCAGAAGACTTCACCACCACCGAAGTCGGCAGCGACGACGCCCTCGTCGTCGACAGCTTTGCCTTTGAAGCGGCCTTGCAGGCCCTTTAGAGAATGCCGTGAAAAACGCGGCCGCCACTTCACCCTGAGGTGGGTGTTCCCGTACACTCCTCTGTATGTCGACGAAGTCGAGAACGGGGCTCACCAATCCGTCACTGCCCCCCATCCCCACGCGGTTGGGCCGTTACGACGTCGTCGAACGGCTCGCCACTGGTGGCATGGCCGAAATCTTCCTCGCCATCGAACGGTCTGACCACGGTCTCGAACGCACCGTCGTCGTCAAACGCATCCTGCCGCACCTCGCCATCCACGAAAAATTCGTCGAGATGTTCTTGCAGGAGGCGCGCATTGTCGCCCGGCTGAACCACCCCAACATCGTGCAAATCTACGAATTGGGCGAGAGCGACGGCAGCTTTTACATCGCCATGGAGTACGTCCCGGGATGCTCCCTGCGCGACCTCATGCGCAAAGCCGCCCTGCACCAAGTCGAATTCCCCACCGACGTGGCCTGCTCCATCATGCGCGCCGCTTGTGCGGGCGCCCATGCCGCCCACGAACTCAAAGACCCCGAAGGCAACCCCCTCGGCCTCGTGCACCGCGACATCAGCCCTCACAACCTGATGGTCACCGCCGAGGGCCACGTCAAACTGCTCGACTTCGGCATCGCCAAGGCCACCGAGGTCGCCGAGTCCCACACCAAGACCGGCGCCTTGAAGGGCAAAGTGCACTACATGTCGCCCGAGCAATGCCGCCAGAGCGACCTCGACCGCCGCTCCGACGAGTTTGCCCTCGGCATCGTCTTTTGGGAGCTGCTCACCGCCCGCCGCCTGTTCAAACGCGAAAGCGAGTTGATGAGCATGCAGGCCATCGTCGCCGGCGAGATCTGGCCCGCCACCCAATTTCGCGACGACCTCCCCGACGACGTGGCCCTCGTCATCGAACGGTCGCTGGCCACCGAGCGCGACGACCGGTACGACACCTGCGACGAGATGCGGCGTGCCATCGACGATGTGGCCCGCAGCAACGACCTCCGCCTGGGCCAAGACGCCATCGCCACCTTCGTCAACGACGTCATGGGCGACACCTTGCGCAAAGAGCAAGAGGCCCACCAAGAGGCCATCGAACACACCATGACCATCGGCATGGTCGACACGCAAATCCTCGACGACGACGACGAGGGCGACGCCACCGTCGTCGAAGGGCGCACCGGCGCCGGCTTCAAAAAGAAAAACAGCGAGACCGCCCCTTCCATGCCGTCGCTGCCGGGTCTCGACGCCCGTGCCCTCGTCGACGCCACCCCCCCGCGCCGGTCGCGGGCGGCCCAACTGGTGGGGGTGTTTGTCGTCTTCGCACTGCTCACCTTGGGCGGCTACGCCTGGGTCAAACACCGCCCGGTGTCGGGCCCGCCCATCGTCATCGGCCTCGCCCCCATCGTCGACCCGGCCACCCTCCTCGACGACATGGAGGGGCTGCGCGAATACCTCGAGCTCGCCACCCGGCGCCCCATCCAGTTCCTCGTCGCCGAAGACTACCGCTCCCTCAGCGACCAGCTCGTCGACGGACGCCTGCATTTCGCCTCCCTGCCGCCACTGCTGTTTGTGAAGACCCAGGCCCGCTCGCCCAAGGTGCGCGCGGTGGCCATCAAGCTCATCGACGGCAGCCCGGGATCCGACGCTTTGTTGCTGGCCCGCGGCGACAGCGACATCACCTCGGTGCAAGCGGCCAAAGGCAAAACCATGTGCCTGTCTGACGTCGACAGCACCACGGGGTATGCCTTGCCGCGTGCCCACCTGAAAAAGATGGGCCTCGACCCCGACACCGACGTCATCCCACGTCTCACCGGCACCCACTCCCAGACGTTGCGCGATCTCATCGACGGCAAATGCGACATCGGCGGCACCTACTCGGGCGCCTACTTGTCGGCGCAGGCGGCGGGCATTCCAGTGTCGCGTCTGCGTCAGCTCGGCATCGTCGGACGCGTCCCCCAAGACACCATCGCCGCCTCCCCCAAGACGTCGGCCAAAGACTTCAAGCTCCTCGAGAAAGCCCTGCTGAAGTTCGACGCACAAAAAGCCCTCGGCCGCGCCACCGTCGGTGCCGTCGAGCGCGTGTCGGGCTACCAAAGCCCCCGCGATGACGACTTCAAAGACGTTCGCGCCTTGTTGCCAGCGGCCAAATCCGACCACAAATGAAGCGGCTGGGGGTTTGACGCGTCCATGTCAGGCTCCTATCTCCCTCTTTCGCCTCCGCCCGGAGGCGTCTCTTTTGTCGACGTCGACCACCGTGAAGGCCGGCGTCCGTGAGGCTCTGTGCGACACATCGAAGGCAAAACCCAAGGGCTGAAAGCCAACCACCTCAAACGCCTGGAGAAGCTGGGCGATCGCCGCGTGTCGTCGAAAGAGGTGGCGTCCGTCGAACTGTTGCGCTCCATGTGCGGCGTCTGCGCCGACACCGGGCGCATGGTGGGCCTGCTCATCGACCGCAAGGGCAGCGTCGAACAGGTGGTGCTCGGCGAGCCCACCCGCATCTACTTGCCCGACATCGGGCGCCACCGCGCTGGCCCCAGCCGTCTGCGTGGTCTGCGGTTTGTCGTCGTCAAACCCGCCGCCCGCGACGCCGAGGGCGCCAAAAAGCGGGGGGCGCCGTTGGTCATCGACGGCGACCTCATCACCGACCTCGAACGCTTGCGCCTCGACCTCGTGCTCGAAGTCGAGGCCCTGCCGACAGGCATGCCCGGCCGGGCGTCGCTGGCGTCGGTCTTGCCGGGCGCGGTGCTCGACGACAACGGCGATTTCAAACGACATGAAGTCGAACACTTCACCAGCGTCCACGACATCACCACCGACGCCGTCGCCTTCATTGCCGCCCTCGAAGAAGAGCTGTCGCGTCACGCGTCCGGCGGACGCGAGCGTGAAAAGATTGAAGGCGAGCGCGACATCGCCGTCGTCGTCGGCGCGTACACCACCCCCCGACACGTGTTCAGCGCGTCGCTGCAAGAGCTCAACGAGCTGGCACGCACCGCGGGCGTCGGCGTCGTCGACACCGTCATTCAGCGACGCAAAAAACTCGACCCCCGCACCATCGTCGGCAAGGGCAAACTCGAAGAAATCTGCCTCGGCGCCCTGCATCGCGGGGCCGATTTGTTGATCTTCGACCTCGACCTCAGCCCCAGCCAGCTCAACGCCATCACCGACCTCACCGACTTGCGGGTGCTCGACCGCACCATGCTCATCCTCGACATCTTCGCCCGCCGGGCGACGTCGAGAGAAGGCCGCATGCAGGTCGAGCTCGCCCAGCTCAAATACAGCCTGCCCCGGCTCGCCAAGAAGCAAAGCGGACTCTCGCGCCTCACCGGCGGCATCGGCGGGCAAGGCCCCGGCGAAACCAAGCTGGAGGTCGACCGCCGCCGCGCCAAAGACAAAATCGCCAAGCTCGAGCGCGACCTCAAGAAAGTCGGCAAAAACCGCGAGCTCCGCCGACAGCGACGCACCTCCCGCGAGGTGCCCACCATGGCCATCGTCGGCTACACCAACGCCGGCAAGTCGACGTTGCTCAACGCCCTCACCGGGGCCGAAGTGTTCGCCGACAACCTGCTGTTCGCCACCCTCGACCCGACGTCGCGGCGGCTGCGCTTCCCCACCGAGCGCGAGGTTGTGCTCATCGACACCGTCGGCTTCATCCGCGACCTCCCCCAGTCGCTGGTGAACGCGTTCAAGTCGACGCTCGAAGAATTGCACGACGCCGACCTTTTGGTGCACGTCGTCGACATTGGCGACCCCAACCGCGATCGCCAGGTCGACGCTGTGATCAGCGTGCTTGAAGACATCGGTGTCGACGACAAACCTCGCCTGCTGGTGTTCAACAAAGCCGACACCATCGACGACGACTCCGCCGCCCTCATCGCCGAGCGCAGCGGCGCCGAGGTCGTCTCTGCCCTGCAACGCAAAGGGTTCGGACGCCTTCTCAACCGTGCCGCCGAACTCCTGTGGGAAGAAGACGCCTTGCCCCACCTCGAGACCTGGGTGCAGGAGCCGCCTGCCGTCGTCGACATGGAGCCCCTGGAGGCCGACGCCAGCGACGACCTCAGCGGCGACACCGAAGACGACACCGAAGATGACTTTGCCGCCGACGTGCATCCCGTCGTCGACGACTTCGAAGCCGAAGCGGCCGGCGAAAACCAGGCCACCAGCTCCGACATCTGTTAACGTCTTCGACGTGGAGGCGGTGTTGGCTGCTCATCGAATGTCATGGATGCAACGAACGTTGCTGGTGTGTGTGTTGCTTGGTGTCAGCAGCTGGCAAAGCGGCTGCTTGTTGGTGTCGTTCTTCACCCCCGACCCCCCACCGGCGGATGGCGGCACCGTCGACGCCGGGCCTGCAGACGCTGGCCTCGCTGACGCCGGGCCGAACGACGCTGGGCCCGTCGACGCTGGGCCTGCAGACGCGGGCCCCACCGATGCTGGCGTGGATGCCGGCCCCGTTGACGCGGGCCCTCAACCCTGTGTCTTTGACACGGAGTGCGGCACCGGTTGGCGCTGTGTGGAGTCGTTCTGTGAGGAGGCCATTCCTTGCGAGGCCATGTCGCCTTATTGCTTCGACAATCTCGTGTGCCGCGCCGACAACCACTGCTCCGTCGAAGAGCAAGAGGGCCCCGACCACCGGCTGTCGTTGATGCCGTCGACCGCCTACCAAGGCGCCATGGTCACCGTCGTCGTGGACGCCGAGAGCGACGCCGACCTCATGTTCATGCAGGTCGACGTCACCTCCTTGGCGGAGCCCGACCTGTTCATCACCGCCAGCATCAACCCGTCGTCGGGGGGCACCGACATGGGCCGCGGCAAGGCCGAAATCAGCGGCCTCCCTGTCGGGCCCTTTTCGGTCGTTCTGTTTGGCCCCAACCGGCAGACCACCCGGGCCCAAATCAACGGAGTCTTGGTGCCGGTGGAGGGACACACCCTCTGCCGCACGGTGCTCAACTGCCCCGTCAACGGCGACATGTGCTCGGACGAGTTGTTGCCCGACAACCAGACCACGCTGGGCGCCGAAGGGGTGTGCATGCACCGGCCGCATTGCGGCGCATGCCCAACCGACCACTTGTGCGGGATCTACGGCACCTGCGAGCCCGAGTCGCAATTTGACCGCATGACGGTGACCACCAACCGAGAGGCCTCCTTGTTGACGGTCGACGTTCGCGTGCCCACAGCGGCCAACCTCGCCCTGCAAAACGTCGCCTTGCAGATCACCCGTGAGGCCACCGACATCGTCGCCACCGAGTTGCCCGAAGGGCAGTTCATCGTGAACGAAGGGGGCAACATCCGCTTCAGGTACACGTTGCCCAACAGCACCCCCCGCGGCGTGGCCCGCTTCGTGTTCACAGACGACGAGGGCATTGTCGATGTTGTGACCGCTCTCATCGAATAACCGGCCCAACGCCATCGGCCGAGCTCGGCTGGGGTGAAAACGCACGTCGACAGCTGCCAACTGGGCGCTCTGTCCCTAGGTTGCAAAAAGCGATGACGCACGGCGTAAGACGCTCGCGTTTGCGTCGTCTTCGATCTACAAAGAGCCGCAGTCGATCGTCGAGATCGGCCACGTTTTATGTGTCTTCTGTGGCGCTGAGGATGCGGCAGCCATCGCTGCCAACCTCGCAAACGGCCTCCCAACGGCGCGCCACCGACGACGAAGAAGAAAGGTGAGTTATGAGCAACGCCACCCTGCAATTCGGTGACAAAAACATTGAGCTTCCCGTCGTCACGGGCAGCGAGAACGAACAGGGCATCGACATCGGAAAACTCCGTGCCCAAACCGGTCTCATCACCCTCGACCCTGGCTTTGTGAACACGGGCTCTTGCGAGAGCGCGATCACCTTCATCGACGGCGAAAAGGGCATCCTCCGCTACCGCGGCTACCCCATCGAGCAACTGGCCGAGAAGTCGAACTTCCTCGAAGTCGCCCACCTGCTCATCAACGGCAACCTGCCCAACGCTGAAGAACTCGAAGAGTTCCGCCACCTCACCACCGTGCACACCATGCTGCACGAAGACTTCAAGCGCTTCTTCAGTGGCTTCCCCAAGTCGGCCCACCCCATGGCCATCTGCTCGGCGGTGGTGTCCGCCTTGGCGACGTTCTACCCCGACAGCCTCGACGCCGACGATCCCGACCACGTCAACATCAGCACCCACCGCTTGATGGCCAAGCTGCCGACCATCGCTGCGTACTCCTTCAAGCACAGCATCGGCCAGCCGTTCATGTACCCCGTGAACAAGCTCAGCTACACCGACCGCTTCTTGCACATGATGTTCTCGACGCCTTGCGACGACTACGAGGTCAACCCCGTGGTGGCGAAGGCCCTCGACCAACTGCTCATCCTGCACGCCGACCACGAGCAAAACTGCTCCACGTCGACGGTGCGCGTGGTGGGCTCGTCCAACGCCAACTTGTTCTCGTCCATCTCGTCGGGTGTGTCGGCGCTGTGGGGCCCCTTGCACGGCGGCGCCAACCAAGCCGTCATCGAGATGCTGCAGCAAATCGAAAACGACGGCATCGACGGCAAGACCTACCTCGAGCGCGTCAAAGACAAACAAAGCGGCATCCGCCTCATGGGCTTTGGCCACCGCGTCTACAAGAACTTCGACCCCCGCGCGAAGATTCTCAAAGAGACCTGCAAAGAGGTGCTCGACGCCCTCGGCATCAAGACCAAGCTCCTCGAGATCGCCATGCAGCTCGAAGAGGTCGCTCTCGAAGACCCCTACTTCGTCGAGCGTCGTCTGTACCCCAACGTCGACTTCTACTCGGGCATCATCTACCAAGCGATGGGCATCCCCGTGAACATGTTCACCGTGCTCTTCGCCATGGGCCGCCTCCCCGGCTGGATCGCCCACTGGAAAGAGATGCACGAGATGAACATCCGCATCTCGCGTCCTCGTCAGGTGTACACCGGCGAAAACGCTCGCGATTACAAAGGCATCAGCGACCGCTGAGCCCTTTGTCGACGCCCCCGAGCGTCGTGCGCAACGCGCTCTTGGCCTGCGGGCTGGGGGCGCGTTTTTGCGTGGCGCCAAATCGGCGGTGGGTGCGCTACAAAGAGCCATGAAGAAGACGTCCCTTGGCCCCCGCTCCATCGCCACCGCTCGCTTGCAAAAAACGTCGGGCGAGACGAAGGTGGCGACGCAAAACAAGGCCGCAAAGCCTGCACCCACGTCGACGCCCCAGACGCAGGCCGACGGTTTTGATGCGTCGTCGTCGACGGTGGATGTGGCCCAAGTGCCGTCGAGCGGTGCAAAAGTGGATGCCCAAAGTTCACCTGCCTTGGCCCGCCTGCAGGCCCTGCAGGGCGCCCCGGTGGGCCAAGTGGCGGCCGCCATCGACCTCGGCTCGTCGTCGGCCAAAATGTTGGTGATGCGCCAGGGCGCAGATGGCAGTTGGAGCAAACTCCGCGATCTCAAGATCGGCTGCGCCCTCGGCAAAGGGGTGCAAAATGGTGCGGCCATTCCCGACGCCAACCAGGCGCGCACCAAGGCCGCCCTCAAGGAGCTCCTCGACGAGGCCGCCGGCTTTGGCATTGCCCCCGACGCCGTCCCTCTCATCACCACGGCCGTGATGCGCAACGCCAGCAATGGTGCGGCCTTCTTGTCGGAGCTGCAGCAAGACCTCGGCCTCGCCCAGGCGCGCATCCTCAGCGGCGAAGAAGAGGCCACCGTCGGCTTTTTGGGCGCGGTCTCAGATGTGTTGGGCGGCCTCCCCGACGACGCCAAGCTGGCCTCCATCGACCTCGGCGGCGGCAGCTTTCAGCTCGCCATCGGCACCAAAGGAGGCGTCGATGATGCGGGGTCGACGCAAGTCGGCAGCAACGCCGTGCTCGACGACATGTTGAAAAAAGGCCCCACCTACGACGCCGCCTCCGGCGTGTTCGGCAAGGCCGACTTCGACCACGTCGATGCCCAGTTGCAAAAGACGGCGCCCATGCCCCTCGACGACGACCTTCTCGACGGACGCCAGCTGGTGGCCACCGGCGGCGTCAGCAAGTTCTTGGCGGCCCACACCGGCAGCCAAACCGTGTCGCGCGACGCCATCGACGAGTTGCGGCGCGCGCTCGGCGCCATGCCTGAAGACCACCGCGCGCAGTTCATTCGCATGGGCAAAGACGACGCCATGCAAGATGCTCTCGGCATCTCGTCGACCGACAAGGCCGTCGCCTATGGCCGCAAACTGCCAGCGTCGATGTCGCTGCTGTTGCACATCCTCGACAGCTTGGGCCTCGACGAGGTCAAGGTGTCGACGTCGGACGCCCGCCACCATCTGGTGCTCCAAGCGGGGGCGTGAGGTCGCTCATTGCGGCGCTTCGACGTCACGCTCGGTCAACGGCTCTAGGCCGAAATACTTGCAGAGCTCGGCGTAGAGCTGAGGCTCGTGCTGCCGCAAGGCATGGGGACACTCAAAGAACATTTCTGTGGCCACGGCGAAAAACTCAGCTTCGTCGATGGCCGCATCGGCATGAAGAGGATGGGCGCCTGCGCTTGATGTCGGCTCATCTGCTTCAGCGCGCAGCCGCAAAAAGCTCTCGGCGAAAACGTCGGCCCACGCCCGAACCTCGGCAGCCCCCCGCAGGGGCGGCGTGCCGTCATAGGCGCCGTCGGCCGCATCGATGACGTGGGCCAACTCGTGCAACGCGACGTCATGGCCGTCGTGGGGGTCTTGCACCCCCTCCAGCACCGCGTCCCAAGCCAAGAGAACTGCCCCACGCGAAAAGTGCACGCCCTGCACCGGCTCGACGCTGTCGTGCCGCACATGGGCATCGACCTCCGCGCAGGGCAAGGCAATGGTGCTTGGGCAGAGCAACACCGAACTGAGGTCGTCAAAGACGCCAAGGCCAATGTTGCGTGACAGGCGTGCCGCGCAGCCAGAGATCACCACCCGCATTTCGTCGGTGACGTCGAGGCCGAGGCCCTCGAAGTTTTTCTCCCAAGCGAAGACCTTGAGGTCGCGCAGCCACCGGATGCGCTCTTCGCCGTCGAGCTCGGCGGCAAAGGGCAGGTGCTTGTTGATGATGCCGTTCCAAGCCACAGGAAACGGACGTTTGGCCAGCTGGCGACGTCGAAAGGTCTGGATGAAATGAAGCACCCCACAAACATGGGTCGCCCGAGCACGCTGTCAAGCGTGCAGGGCCGACCGAAGGGCGCAACCGCATCCACAGGTGGGCATCACAAATCGCGACGTTCAAGCCGCACCGACGCCAACACGATGAACGCGGCGGTGTACAACAGGCCGTATCCGGCGGCTTGCGCCACGTCGCCCAATGCAAGGCCTTTGCCAGTGCGGGCCCAGTCGGTGAGGTCGAAGCTGAAGAAGTGCGGCAAGGCCGTGTAGACGCCATTGACCACGTGGGCGACGGCGCCGGTGAACTTGCCCTTTTCGATGAGCTCGAGGAGAGGCAACGTCAGCCGCCCCAACAAGAACAACGTCATGGTGAACACCGCGCTCATGGTGCTTGAGCTCTTCACGCCGAAGAACAGCGCGATGCCGATGACGATGAAGCCTTCGAACGACACGAAGAGGCTGGCGGCGACGACACGTGCACCGCCTTCGGTGCCCATCAACGTCGTCATGCCACCCAACAGACAGCCGAACAGCAGGTTCGACACCAGCACCAACGCAGCGGAGGTGATGAAACGTCCGACGACAAACTCGGCCCGGGGGATGGGCCGGGCGAGGAGGAGGTGGATTTCTTTTGTTTCCATCTGGCGGGTGACGCCGAGGATGGCGGTGACCCCCGCCAACGTGGCCGTCACCAACGAGCACAGCGCCAGACCCAGGTCGACGGTGACGCGTCCGGCGAGGCCGCCCGACAGCTCGTCGACGACATAACTGGCGCCCACCAAAAACACGCCGGCGACGAGGAGGTTGAGGTAGATGCGGCTGCGCATGAGCTGCAAAAAGCCGAACCAGCCGATGGTGAAAATGCGTTGCATCATGACGCGCCCCTCGCACGCTGCGCGGCTTCTTCGGCTTGGTGGGCGTCGATGATGCGCACCAGGTGGTCTTCGAGGGTGCCTTGAACAGTGAGCACTTCTTCAACCTCGGCGCCGTCGGCGCGCAGCTGTTGCGCCACGGCGAGGGCGTCGCGGTCGTCGTCGACGGCAAGAGTGGTGCGCCCCTCGTGGGTGGTGAGGGTGCCGAGGTCGTTCCACGTCGACGGCGGCGCCTCGTCATGAGGCCAGCGGAACACGATCTCTTTGCCGCGCTGGGTGTTCTCAAGGAGTTTGTGCAGCGAGCCCTGCCCGACCTTTTTGCCGCCCGACAAGATGGCCACCTCGTCGCACAAGGATTCGACGTCGGGGAGAACGTGGGAGGAGAAGAACACGGTGCGTCCGTTCTCGTGTTGCTCGCGAATGATGTCGCGCACCAAACGGCGGCCGACGGGATCCAGGCCGCTCATGGGCTCGTCGAGAATCAGCAGTTCAGGCTCGCCGATGAGGGTCAGACATAGAGCCACCTTCTGCTGCATGCCTTTCGAAAACCCCCGCACCCACTCGTCGCCGCGATCGGCCAGCTGCACGCGCTCCAGCAAGGCCTCGCCGCGCTTTTCGCTGGTGGCGGCGTCGAGTCCGGCGAGGCGGCCGTGCAAGCGCAGCAGTTCGCGAGGGCTCAACGTGTCGGGCAACCGCGGAAACTCAGGCAGGTAGCCGATGCGTGCACGCACCTCCCGCGACGCAGGGGAGCCGCCAAACACTTGCACGGATCCGGATGTCGGCCACAGCGCCCCGATGAGGTGCTTGATGGTGGTGCTTTTGCCGGCGCCGTTTTGTCCGACGTAGCCGAAAATTGACCCCTGCTTGACGTCGAGAGAGATGCCCTTGAGCAACTCGATTTTCTTCGCGAAGAAGCCGACGCGAATGGTCTTGTGCAGGTCTTGAAGGGAGAGAACGACGGTCATGGGGCAACGGGGCAGATGCGGGTGAAGCGGGAGGAATGGTGGGGCGCAAGTCGAGCCCGCGGACGATCGAATACCCGACCCTGCGCAGCAAGCTCAAGTCAGGGGGTGCATGGGTCGGCGTGAACGGTGCCGTCGCGCAGCACCCAGCATTTGCCAGCAGGGAGCGCTGGCAAAGTTTCGATGCGCCCTTCGTCGACGAGCTCGCGCAGCGAGGTCAGCGGGGGCAAATTGGCGGTGCGACGGGCCTGGAGAAGTTGATTGAGGTGGCGCTCGTAGCAGTTCATCAACACCCGCTCGTCGGCGCCGGCGGCGCTTTGCACCGCGCCGTGCTGGTGCATCTCGCGCTGGGTCATGCGCAGTTGGGCGAGCACCGAACGGCAGTCGGTTTGGTGGCGGCGCAGCGTTTCGGCCCGTGCCGCCACCACGGGCGGTGCCCCCAGCTCGGCGGCGCGGGCAAAGTGCTGCGCTGCGGCTTGGTTGTCGAGCTTGCTGAAGTAGGCCACGAAGCCGCGCCACATGGCGAACTCCCAGTTGGCGCCCAAGTTGGTCTCGCCGAGGGCGAGCAACCGGTCGGCGGCGTCGGCGCGGTCGGGAAACGTCGACAGCAAGATGCCGCCCGTCATGTAGGTGAGCTCTTCAGAGGGGTCGAGGTCGATGACTTGAAACAGCCAGTCTTCGAGCCCGGCGTAGTCGGAGTGCAAGGTGTGGGGCGAGCCCAGGTGTTGCACCGCTTGCATCCACGCCAAGTCGGCCGCGGCAGGCCGGCGCACACCAGTGGCCGCCAACAGCGTCGACTTGTGAGATGGCTTGGGAATGACCGGCGTGCACACCGACGGCACTTGCAGGCAACGGGACGACGGCGGGCATTCGTCGTCGCTGAGACACGGTTGGTGCAGGCGGGAGTAAATGGTGGTGGGCGCAAACGACAAGGCGGCCGCAAACAGGCCGATGCCGACGCCCCAGGCGACGAGGGACTGCAGAAAGAAGGGCGTTGTCGTCTCGCCAGGCAACGCGTCGGACACGTGGGCTCCTCAGAAGCGGCTGCGGCCGCGGCTGAAAAGATACGCTCAGCTTGCGATGTCGCCAAGGTCGACGGTGGTGTCGACCCTGCACGATCAAAAAAGGGAGGCTTGCGTGGTGCAAACCTCCCTCCATTGAATCAGACCGACACTCAGTCGCAGACGTTGGTGGTGTTCTGCAGGTTGGTGTTTTGGTCGATGGTCCAGGCGTCGGTGCTCACGTCGCCGGTGGCGCCGGTGGCGGTGCCGGAGAAGGTGGTGGCAGCGCCGGTGGCGGCGTAGTTGTAACGGATTTTTTGGCCTTTCGGAGCGAAGCCGAGGCCGTTTTGGGCGCAAGCACCGGCGTTGCCGCAGGAGCCCATGGTGATGTAGGTGTCGTTCTCAGCGCGGTACGACTCTTGGGCAACGTAGAGAGCCTTGAGGTTGGTCTTGGCTTCGGATTGCTTGGAGCGGCACTGGAACTTCACGAAGTTCGGAATCGCGATGGCGGCCAGAATGCCGATGATGGCGACCACGATCATGAGTTCGATGAGGGTGAATCCTTTGAGAGCTTTGCGCATCATGGTGTTTGTCCCTTTTTTGATGTTCGGCGCTTGAGTTGGGCCGGGGTGCGGTGTGTGTAGGGCGACTCCCGCCCGACTCGCAGATGGATAAAGCAACTGCCGTACCAGTTTCGCGATCGGCGTTTTTTGCAGCCGTGAAGCGCGGATTGGCTCGGGATGGATGCAGAAGTGACAAGATTTGGCAGCCCAAGGTGACAACTTTTGTCACCCAACGTCGTTGGGACCCAAAAACGTCAGGTGGGACAACGTAAGAATTCAGAGACTTGTACGCTGATGTAGGCATCCGGTGTCGACGTCAATGCTGTGACCTTCTCTGTCCTTGCCTCTCTGTCCTTCTTCTCTGTCTTGCCTCTGCATCTCAGCTGCAGACTCGTCCGGGTGCCCATCCTCGGGTTCAGCCAGGGGACGAGACGCCATGAAAAAAGCCACCCTGCTGGGTGGCTTCTTTCGGCGAAGACGGCTGCGAGCGCGCGTCAGTCGCAGCTGGGGGTGGCGGACACCCACTGCAAGGCCTTGTTTTGGTTGATGGTCCACAAGTCGCCCGCCATGTTCCCCTGGCCGTTGGCGCTGGCTTCGAACGCCGTGTCGGAGCCGGTGACCGACAAGGTGTAGCGACGCTTGCTGCCCGATTTGTAGGCGAATCCGATGACGTGCATGTCGGCCTCCCCGCCGACCACGTACTTGGAGAATTCAGCGCGATACGACTCTTCGGCCACGTACAGCGCAGTGAGTGCGCTGCGTGCCTCAGTTTGCTTGCTGCGGCACTGAAATTTCACGAAGTTGGGGATGGCAATCGCCGACAGGATCCCCACAATGGCCACCACGATCATGAGTTCGATCAGGGTAAATCCTGGGGCGTTGCTGCCTGCGGCCGTCTTGGGGTGTCTCATCTGTGTCCTCCCGTTGGTCTCTTCAAGGATGAAGAAATGCATCGGAGTGATCAAGAGCATGAACCAAGCCAACTCTTTCGGACGCCGAACGGGGGCATTTCTGTCCCATCTGTTTCAGTTTGTTCGACTGCGATGGACATTTTCCGCCAACCGGCTGACATCCACGAGAACGAGCGCTTCGCAGCTGGGTTTTCACGCGGTGTCGACTGCAAAAGCGCCAAAAAACGTCTCCTGCCACCAAGATTGCCTCTATTGGAGGCAATTCAACGGCGGATGCGGCGTGGGCGCGGCGGAGCGCAGGCAGACGTCTTCGGGCAAGGCGCAGCGCAGACGGGCCAAGATGCGCCCAACCGAGAAATCACCGTGAAATTCGACAAAAAAATCGCACATTGTGTCGCGCGAAGCTGGCAACCCAGCGTAGAGTGCCGCCAACTCGTGGAGACCCTATGGCGCAATCGAAAGCTCCGCCCTTTACTTTGTACGAATACCGTCCTTCGCCCTTCTGCGTGGCCGTGCGCATTGCGCTGAACGAGGTGAAGACGCAGTTCACCCCACGGGAAGTCGACCTCAAGAAGCCACGGACGGCAGCGTTTTTGAAGCGGAGCCCGTTTGGACGCCTTCCGGCCCTGGTGGAGCACCGTCCAGGCGGCGAGCTGGCCATCTTTGAGTCGCCCGCGATTCTCCTGTACCTGGCCGACCGCTTCCCCGACAGCACCTTGGGCTTCTCCGACATCACCTCCCGTGGCGAAGGCTACTCCTGGTTGTCGTACATCAGCTCCGGCTTCGCCGACGAGCTGTGGAAGGTGCTGCACGAGAGCAAAGTCTACGAAGAAGACGAGCGCAGCATCGCTGTGTTGGAGCGCTCGAAATCGGAGTTGGAGCGTCACCTCGAAGTGCTCGACAAGCACCTCGCCCGACGCGCCTACCTCTCGGGCGACTACTCGCCGGCCGACACATTGGCCACGCCGCTGCTCGACCTCCTCGACCACGTCGACATCGAGTTCGACGCCTACCCCCGGGTGCGCGCGTGGCGCGAGCGGTTGCGCGACAGGCCCTCCTACAAAGACGTCTGGCCCCACGACGACTAGTCTGGAGCGCCAGCGCGCAAGCGCGGGCATGCTCCAGCCTTAAACGACCATTTGCAGTGGATGACGAGGCTGCCGACTGCTGAACGGCACCCAACTGCAAATGGTCGATGATGCCTGTCGACCGGCATCATCAACGTCTCCATGTCGCCATCAGCGACAGCCGCGTGTCGCACAACGTCGTCAACGTTGTGAGTCAGGCAAAGACGACCATTTGCGGTGGTGTGTCGACCAGCGGACTCAGTTGCCGTCGTCCTCCGCAAATGGTCGCAACGTCTCCATGTCGCCATCAGCGACAGCCGCGTGTCGCACAACGTCGTCAACGTTGTGAGTCAGGCAAAGACGACCATTTGCGGTGGTGTGTCGACCAGCAGACTCAGTTGCCGTCGTCCTCCGCAAATGGTCGCAAGGTCATTGCGAAGCAATGACCCAAGGTCTTCGTTGGCAACAGAAAACCACAGCATTCGCTGTGGTTTTTCTTTTGTGCAGAAGTGAGCGCTCCGACTGAAGGCGGCTCTGGCTCAAAGCGGCTCAGTCGGCTGCTTGACGTACGCATCATGCGCCCCTTTGGGGATATGTGTCATGGTCGACGTGGATGTGGGTGCCGGCGCTCGGTGCAACGTCTGCGAGGCGGAGCCGAGGCATGAACACACTGGCCGACATCCTGGTGCGCAAAAAGGTCTTGCCGCAGACCCATGTGCAGCACGCCCAGATGTTGGCGCAGGAGCACCAGGCCACCGTCGCCCACGTGGTGGTGCGGGCGGGCATGCTCGACTCCATGAAGCTTGCGCTGCTGCTCAGCCGCAACTTGCGGTTGGACTTTGTCGCGGTGGAGCAAAAGCAAATCCCCCGTGGTGTCGTCGACCGCGTGCCCTGGGACGTCGCCAACCGCTGTCGGGTCATGCCGCTCGGACTCACCAAGAGCCGTGGCATCGACAAGCTCATCTTGGGCATGACCGACCCCACCGACGTCGGCGCCATCGAAGAGATTGAAGGCATCGCCCAGCTGGACGTGGTGCCGGTGATCATCGACGAGGTCGGCCTGCAGCGCGTGTTGAACGACCTCAAGGCGCCGCCGATGTTTGAACGTCCAGCGTCGACGACCGCAGCGACGACGCCGCACGTGGTGGCCGCTCAACCGGCGGTGGTGATGGGGGCGTCGTTGAGCACCAGCGGCGAAGCCCCCGTCGACAACGGCGGGTTTCTCACCGAGAACACCCAAAGCTTTATGGACAACCTGCGCATCCGCAGCGAGGAAGCGTCGAGCATGCTCGACGAAGACGCCGCTTGGCTCAAACAACGCGCCGGAGGCCAGGGCGGGTTTTCGCCCGACCTCGACGTCGACGACGCCACTGCAGCCATCGCCCCCGACGAGCTGCCCACTCCAGAAGACCACGCGGCATCGGCGGCCGCCTCGGCGCCCGACGGCGTCATGCCTGTGGTGCCAACGGGCGAACTGCAGGATGTGTCGGAGTTGTCGACCGACCCGACGGCGCACAAAGACCCCTCCACCAAGAGCGTGTCGGACGAGAGCATGGCGAGCTTCGCCAGCGCCCAAGAAGCGGTGCACGGCCCCAGCGGCATCGTCGAACCCACGGCGGCTGACGTCGACGACGCTGGTGCCGACGACGCGGTGGGACTCGCTCGCGCCCTGGCCAGCGATGGCGAACGGACACTCGGCGACGACTCGGCCCTGGCGCTGGCCATGGCGGCCGCTGCGAACGCTTTGCCCAGTGAAGAAGACGGCGCCCCCGTCGACGACAGCTCGTTGGCGCAACACGGATTGGCGCAGAACGCGTTGGTCGACGACGACGCAGGAGAGCTGGACACCGCAGACCTCGACAGCGAAGCGGACGGCTTCAGCGACGTCGCCACCCACGCCCGGGAGATGCCGCCGAGCCCGACGGTGGCCACCAAGCCTCGGCGGTCGTCCGAAACACCGACGCCTGCCGTCACGCCGCCGAGCGAACCCGAGGCCACCGCCGTCGTCGCGGCCCTGCAAGACGTCGAGGTCGACGACGACGACGACGACAGCTTTGACGATGCCACGGCGCAGATGAACTTGGACGAGCTCCCGAGTTCGGTGCCCACTCCGAAAACAGAAGCCATCAGCGCCATCTCCATCTCGATGGACAGCATGTCGCTCGACGACGAGACGCCTGAAGCTGAAGCCCCTGCCCCTGCCAGCGACAACGCCACCCAAGCGCGCATCTCGGTCGACGGGTTGTCTCTCGACGACGACACCCCCGCCTCTGACATGGAGAAGTCGGTGGCCGAGCGGGAGGCCGAGCGCGTGAACGTCGAGGGCGACGATCTCGACGACGACACCAAGGCATTTGCCATCGAGGGTGCCCAGGCCGAGCTCACGGATGTCCCTTTGACGTCGGGCGACGACCTCGACCCCAGCTTCTCTGAAGAGATGACTGGTGAGTTGCACGTCGACGACGAGCTGTCGGCGTCGGACCTCATTGGCCCTCTGTCCGAAACGTCGGGTGCGCTGCCCTTTGCCCACGAAGACGCACTGGCCCAAGCGGCCATGTTCGACGACGAAGACGTCTACGAAGAGCGGACCCGCGCGGTGAGCGCCTTGGAAGTGTCTCAGCTGCGCGAAGCCATGATGGATGGCCGGTTTGAAGCCCAGGTGGCGTCGAAGGAGATGTCGCGCGTGGGCGTCACCATGTCGCAACTGCAGGAGCAGCACACCGCGGTGATGGAGGCCAAGGCGCAGTCGGTGTCAGGGTCAGGGTCGGGCTCTGGCACGGGTGTCGTCGACGACGACCTGCCGGCCGGTCCTGCCGGTTCGCAAACTCGTGTCGAAGAGCTGCCCCCCATTTCCACCCCCGACGGCCCCGCTCCTGAAAGCGACGTCTTTGCCGACAACACGGCGCAAACCCCGCCGCGCTCCGGCGCTCTCGACGCCCAAACCAAAGTGGCGCAAGGTCCGTCGTTCACGGCACATGAGCTGGACGACGACGAGAGCGATGGCTCTGACAACCTCACCGTCGACGCGGAGGCCTTGGACGACGAGAGCGACACCGCCCTCGGCGACGATGCGCTCGATCCCCGTCTGCAAGAACGCCTCGCCATGCTGCAGGCACAAGGATTGCCGCCACCGCCGTCCGACATCGAGTTTTCAGAGAGCGACGGCGCCTTTCACAACGGCGACTTCTTGAATGCCGCCACCGTCGTCGAAAGCGTCGACCTTGAGGAGCTGGTGGTGTGCGTGGTCGGCGCCGACAAAGCACAGAAACGAAGGTTGGCCGGCGCCCTCGCCATCGCGGTGCAAACCGTGTCGTTCTTGGCCGACCTCGACGAGGCCCGGTCGTGGGTGGGGCGCATCGACGTCGACGTGTTGGTGCTGGTGAAGCCGACGGCCGGACTGGAGTTCACCCACAATCTGTCGCGGTTGCCCGACAACGATGGACTGCCATTTGTGGTGGCCATGGCCGACGACGACTTTCCGCTGCGGGTGAAGGGTGTGCATCTCATTCGGCCGTACCCCGACGAAGAAGACCGCCTCGGCGATGAGGTGTTCAACGCCGTGCGCGACGGCATGCTGCAGCTGCGATCGCGCCGCTCGTAGCGCGGTGGTGACCGATGGGACGTCTGCGACGCGGGTCGCTCGTCGACATCGACGACCGCAGCAGGCATGCTCCGCCGCATGAGCACCCACGGCGATTCACAAGGTCAAGCGCAGACGTCGCCGTCGACGACGGACGATGCTCGCGCACAAGCGCGCGAAGCGCTGTTGGCGACGTTCGCGTTGTTGGCGTTGTTGGCCGTGCTGAAACCGCTCGGCAACGTCATCCCCGGCGGGCAAGAGGTGGTGTTCTTCGTCGCCATTGCCTTTCAGCTCTACGTGCCGGTGGTGCTGCTGCAGCGTCGAGGGCAAACGCCGGAGGCGATCGGCATTTACGTGCACGGCGTGGTGTTGGGCCCGTTGGCGGCGCTTCGTCGACGTCGGGTGCAGGCGCAGCGTCGACGTCCCCGGCAACAGCGCGGCAAGATTCAAACCGAGCGCGCTCTGTGGTTGGCGTCTTGGGCTCGCGGTGCGTCGGTCAATGGGCCTGCCGCTCGACGAGAACTCGTACGGGTGGCGGTGCTGGCAGCGTTCTTCTTTCCGCTTTTCGCCGTCGGCATGCATCTGTGGCAGGCGCTGACGTCGGGGCCGGCCGCGTTTCGCTTTCGCCTGCCCGACGACATCGTGCAGCTGGTCATCGTCAACATCGCCCTCGTCGCCGTCGCTGAAGAGGTGTTCTATCGCGGCTACCTCGAGCGCAAGCTCGACGGCATCTGGCCGTCGCAACGGGCGTTTTTGGGCATTCCGCTGACGAGAACGGTGTGGGTGGCGTCGGCGCTGTTTGCCCTGGGGCATTTCTTGGGCGAGTGGAATCCAGCGCGGTTGGGCCCGTTTTTCCCCGCACTGGTGTTCTCTGGGCTCACCCGTCAGGGGGGCAGCTTGCTCGGCGCCATCTTGTTTCACGGGTTGTCGAACGTGTTCTCGGCCATTCTCGTCGCTGGTTACGTCGGATCTTGACGCAGCGTCGGGCCAAGACGGGTGGAGTCGGGTTGAGTCGGGGGCGTCGACGTGAGAAACCACGCCGTCACCCGCCTCTTGGAGACGTCATGCCCCACGCCGATCTGCTCGCTGCCCTGAAACCCCTCGTCGACGTCATCGCGACGCTGGCCCCCACCGACGACGCCAAAGCCGTTCTCGAAGAGCGTTTCGCCCTCGACAGCGACGCCATGCAGACCCTGCGACAGCTGGTGCGCGCCGGCATCGAAGACGGCAGCTTGTGTGACCGTGAGGCCGGCGGCGTGCGCTTCTCTCGCGTGCAAAAAGCCGGCGGTGACGACGAGCTGAGCATCGACGCCGTGCACATGTCGTCACCCGGGCCTGGCCACACCCACCCCAACGGCGAGTTCGACTTGTGCTTCGCCGTCGATGGCGCGCCCACCTTTGACGGCAACCCCGAGGGTTGGACCGTGTATGGCCCGGGCAGCTGGCACGTGCCCACCGTCGAAGGCGGCGTCATGGACATCTTGTACTTCTTGCCGGGCGGGGCCATCCGGTTTGAAGACAACCCCAACGGCTGACCCCGTCGTCGCGCCCCGTCGTCGTCGTCGACGATGCTGCAAATGAAAACGGGAGCCTGATGGCTCCCGTTCTCGCAAGGCCAAGGGGCCCCCCGCCGGCACCTCAGTCGAACTGCTTGAAGTCGGGTTTGCGCTTTTCGAAGAATGCGGTGAACGCTTCGCGGGCTTCGTCGGACGGCAACAGTTGCACGAACTCGCCGCCCTCGTTGGTGAGCACGCGCGACACCGTCTCTTTGACCTCGGCGCGCAACAGACGTTTGGTGGTGCGCAAGCTGCGCGCCGGCAATGCAGCCAGCTTTTTGGCGCGCTCGACCACGTAAGCGGCGAACTCGTCTTTGGGCAGCACCTTGTTGATGACGCCGATGCGCTCCATCTCTTCGACCGGGACGCTCTCGCCGAACATCAGCAACTCGGCCGCTTTCTGCATGCCGGCCATGCGGGGCAGCAAGAACGACGACGCGCCCTCGGGGCAGAGGCCCAAGGGGACAAACGGCATCTTGAGGGTGGCGCCCTCGACGGCGTAGTTGAGGTCGCAGTGCAACAACATCGTGCAGCCGATGCCGATGCCGTGCCCGTTGACGGCGCCGATGATGGGGGTCTCCATCGCAGCGATGGTCAACAAGAATTGAAAGACCGCGGAGTTTTCGCCGGCAGCGGGGGCGTTCATGAAGTCCATGAGGTCGTTGCCGGCGGTGAACATGTCGCCCTCGCCGGTGACGACGATGCAGCGGGTGGCCTTGTCGGCTTCGGCCTCTTTGAAGGCGGCCACCAAGTCTTCATACATGGCGACGGTCAGCGCGTTCTTCTTGTCGGGACGGTTGATGCGGATGGTGCGAACACCGTCGTCGAAGGAAGTGACGATCTCTTCACTCATGCAGGCTCCTCAGGGCGTGGGCGTAGACACGTATACATTGACTTAAATATCAATCGGCGCGCAACTTGCCAGCTGAAGTGTGTTGCGCCATCGACCCCATTGTCAGCAGAGAGCACCATCGACAGCGGTGAGCGCCAACGACGACGACGCAGGCGCCGAAAACGCGTTAGCATGCCGCATGGCCGACCCCACGGACACCCTGCAACGCCTCAGCGAGAAAGCCGCTGCTGGCGTGGCGTTGCCGCTGTGGGCCGACGGCGAGCCCGCCGCCCTCGCCGCCAAACTCCGCCCTGCCCTGCGTGCCGTCGGCGATGGACGAGCGACGTTGCCGCAGGCGCTCTCTGACATCTTGCAGCTCTCAACGATGGAGATGCGCTTGGTGCAAGCGGGGCTGGACAGTGGTCGGCTGGCCTCTGCCCTCGACGCTTTGGTGCAAGCCAGGCGGGCCCGACGTGCGGGGCAACGCAAGATGGCCCTGGCGCTGTTGTACCCGGCGCTGTTGTTGGGCGTCGCGTCGACGGTGCTCCCCCTGCCGCTGTGGGTGGCGCGGGGCTTCAGCAGCTACGCCTCGGTCGCCGGCGTTGGCTTGGCCGTGTTGGCGTCGCTGGTGGCACTCGTCGTCGTCTGGCCACGACTCAGCGTCGACCACGTCGTCAAACGGGCCGTCTCACGCTTGCCGGGCTTGCACACCTTGCACACCTTGCAAGCGTGGTCGGTGTTCTGCCAAACGTTTGCGGCGTTCTTGTCGTCGGGCGTGGCGCCAGCCGTCTCGTTGCCCTTGGCCCTCGACGCCACCGCCCACCCCGACCTCGTGGGACGCGGCGAAGGTCTCCTGCTCCAGCTCGACCGCGGCGCCACCCTCACCCAGGCGCTCGAGCAGCTGCCCCACGTCGACGACCAAGTGCTGCAGGCCGTCGCCCACGCCGAGCACACCGGCATGCTCGACGAGGCATTTGCCCAACAAGGCCGACGGCTGCAGGCGCAAGCCAGTCGATTGCAGCTGATGGTCGTGGCTGCCGTCGCCGGCTTCGCGGCCATCTGCGTCGTCGTCACCATTGTCATTGCGCTGGTGCAGGGTGTGCAGGGCTACTTCGACCTGCTCAACGATCTTGCCGACGGCACCTGAACCTCACTCCAACAACACAAAGGCCACGCCCGCACTCACGCCTGCGGCGAACGCCAACGACGAGAACGCCACCGCACCGAAGGTGGCGACGGTGTAGTCGACCTCAGCGTCTGCGGCGGGCTTCTCGAGGTCGGTGCTGTTGTAGGCCGCCGCCGACGTTGCCATGCCCACCACCGACAACACCGCGCCGGCCGCGCACAACGCGCTGACGCCGGCCAACCCCGTCGTCCACAACCAACGGTCGCCGCCAGCGTCATCGACGACGGCCGTCGGTGCAGGAGAAGCCGACGTCGGCTTCGTCGGGGCCGACGCTGGTGGTTGCCGGGGCGTGGGCGTGGCCGCCGCCATCTTTTGCACCCGACGACGCTGCTGACGCCACCCCTCGACGAAGTCTTGGGTGAACGGACGTGCCAGCCACCCTTCGTGCGCGCCGCCGCCCGATCGCGTCGACGACGACTTCGCCCACGGCAAAGCAGACGCATCGACGAGCGCCGTCGACGACACCGTGAACGCGGCACGTGCTTGGTCTCCTCGCTCGGCCACCAAGGGAACATCCGCCGGCAACGTCAACGTCGACGCTTCTGCCGCGGTGAAGATGTGGGCGATGGGACGTCCGTCGCGGTGTTGCACCCGCAACCGCGTCGACGCGGGAATGCGCAACGTTCCCGTCGGCGACGACCGCGACGCCGCCGAAGCGGGTGCGGAGAGCGGCGCAAACGGTGCCGCCGCAGGTGGGCGCGCATACACATGGGATGCATGGCTGCGGTCGACCAAGGTGCTCTTGGCCAGCGCCGAAAACGCGGCCACCTCGTCGTAGGTCACACCTGGGTCGTCGTCGACGTCGGCGGCACCGCGCAAAGCCGACAACACCTCATGGGTGAACAAGCCACCTTCAATGGCGCTCCATTCATGGGTGACTTCGTTGCCGCTGGCCGACAACAGCGCACCCACATGGGGACGGCGCATGAACCACCTGTCGTCGAGCGAAGCCACTTGCGCAGGCGCCATCTCGGTGACGGTGGCGTCGGAGACCGAGCGAAAGCCGCGTCCGACAAAGAGTCCACCCGCATGGCAAGCGTCGATGATGAGGTGCAGACGCGTGAGTTCGGGCCAGCTCGCCAGATGCGAAAAAAAGCGCTCACCGATGGCGGCGTCAAGGAGCGCCAACTTCACCTTGCCGTCGTGCACGACGCCGTGGCCGGCGTAGGTGAACACCAGCTCCACCTGATGGCCTGCCGCCACCTCGCGTTGAACGTCTTCGCGCAGCCGTGCCAACGCGTCGCGCAGGTGGGCTTTGGTGGGCGGGGCGGGTTGCAGGTGCGCGGCGGCCTCCCGGCGGCGGGTGTCGTCGTCGAGCACGGTGAGCCACAGCGTGTTCTTCGTCGTCGCCTTGAAAAACTCTGCCATGCGCCATGCGTCGTCGTCGGCGTACGACAACTGCGTCAGTCCTGATTGGGGCGGCGGTGCATTGACGCCAACGTGCACGCTGAACCGCACGAGGTCGTCTGCGGCGAACGCTGCGCTCGACGTCACGGCTGCCAGCACCCACAGAGCCAAGGCGATGGTGGGGCGACGAACGAACAGGGCGAGCCGACGCCCCATCACGGGGTGCCTGCTTTTGGTGCGGGTGCTGTCTTCAGCGTGGGGGCGCTGTTGTGCACCACCACCACCATGTGGTCGGCCGCCCCCACCGAGGCGAGATGTTTGTCGACGTCGACACCCCACTTTTGTTGCACGGCGTCTTTGTCGACGGCCTCGCGTTGCAGATGCACCCAGAACACCCGCTCGTCTCCGCGGGCCCGCAGCGCGAGGGCGCGGGTTCGTTGTTCGTGTGATGGTGCCTTGCCGACGGGAGCCACCCACCGCAGATCACGAGCTGCGGTGGCGACGCCAGCGGCGAGGTGGGTTGGCGTGGCCGTCGACGTGCGCAACTCCAACTGCCCCTTGCAGGTGGGCACGTGGTGCACCCCAGCGTCGAGAAACACCGCCTTCTCTTTGTTGCACCGCAGTTGCACGGCGGCGGCGCCACGCGCGACGAGTTCACCTTGGCCGCCCGTCGTCGTCGCGGGATGTTGCCCCATCCACATGAACAGGCCGGCAGACAGAGCGCCTGCCATGCCGAGCGGCGCCAACCATCCGCCCGACCAGAACGACTCGGCTCTGCTCGATGCCGACGTCGTCGCAGCCGCAGGACTGGCGTTCACCGCCTGCATGACGTCGTCAAAGACGGCATCTTGCTCCATGCGCGACAGGTGAGCTCCGGGCGTGAGGAGTCGGTCGAGGTCTTGATCGGTGGGGTCATCGGAGTGCTGGCTCATTGGCAAAGTCCATAGACGCCTGTGACAGACGAGGTGGAGCAGGAGGAGTTGCAGTCGTCGTCGACGACGCACGGATCGGCGGGACGCCCCAACGTACAGCGACCGTGGGCCCCAGATGCCGGCGGCAGACAACGTGCCCCTTCGGCGCAGTCGTCGTCGACCAGGCAGGCGCCCGCGACGCAGACGTAGGCCTTGGTGGCGTCGATGACGCCGTTGTCGTTGCACAGCGCGCCCCGCCCCCCGACGTCGCAGTCGCCATTGCGGTCGCAGAAGGGGACATCGACGCAACGGCGCACGCCGCTGACGGCGGTGCAGCTCTGAAAGCGGCCACAGTCGACGTCGGCGTCGCAGGTGCCGTCGGAGACCACCACGCAAATGTCATCGACGCAGGTGAAGCCCGGGTCACAGGGGTCGTCGTCGCAGGTGGCGTCGAGCGAGGGGGCGCATACCGGGCCGACGTCGACGTCGTCAACGCAATCGGAGAACGCATCGCAGAGGGTGGACGTCGCACACGACGCCAGGCAGTAGCCCGAGATGCAGGCCTGTGACGTCGGGCAGGCGCGACCGTCGGCGCACACAAACCCCAAGAAGCGGTCGGATTCGACCATGCACACGTCGACATTGCAGCCTTCGTCAGACGCGTCACAGTCCAGCCCCGATTCGCAGCTGCCGGGGGCCACGGCGGGCTCGGCGTCGGGCTCCACACCGGCGGTGACGTCAGGCTCGTCGTCAGGGGCGTCTTCGCAGCGACCGTCTGCATTGCACACCCGAAACAGCAGGCAGTCGTCGTCATTGCGGCAGCGGTCTTTGGCGCCCGTCTCCAGGCACGCCGTCAGCGATGCCCCCATCGCCAACAGCAGCACGCCCCACCTCCACGTCGACGACGTCGTCATGCGGCCTCCTCGTCCGAGAGGCCTCGCTCTTTCAGTTTCGCCCGCAGTTGGTCGCGGAGCTCCTGCTCCAGCAAGCGCACTTTTTTGCGCGTCAGCTGCATGGCGGCGGCGACGTCGACTTGCGAGCGGCCTTCGACGTAGCGCAGGGCGTACAGCGTCTTCAGCGGCTCGGTCAGCTGGGCCACGAGGGCTTTGGTGATGTCGAGTCGACGTTGGGCGTCGACGTCGGGTTCGTCGATGTCGGCGATGACGTCGTCGTCGTGCGGTTCGGCCCGCAGCAGTTCGCGTCGGCCGCTTTTGCGGGCGAGGTCGATGAGCAGGTTCTTCGCGATCTGCACCACGTAGGGCGCGTACGGCCGGCGGGGGTCAAACGACGCCCGCGCCTTGTCGGCAAAGGCCCGCGTGAAGACCTCTTGCACGACGTCGCGCAGGTCATCGACGTCGACGCCCGGCACGCGCCGGCCGCCTTGCCCCGTCAACAAAAACCCGCGCCGCAGCACCATGCCCACCTCGTCGACGTGTGCGCGGTACACCTGTTCGAGCGCGTTGCGCTCTCCCCGGCGGTAGCGGTCGGCAAAGGCTGGGTCACGTCCGAAAGGCATGGCCCAAGTCTGCCCCATTTGTTGCCGCATTGCTGAATTGTCTGTCGGCGCTCAGGGGTCGCCGACGACGCACACACCCAGCCCCTACGCGCAGGCCGCGTCTTGGGCCCCACTTCGCGTGGATCTGTGGTCGGTCAAGCCGCGTCGGCGCGCTCTTGCAGCGCCACCAGCTTGGCGTAGCGGCCGCCCTTTGCGAGAAGCTCGTCGTGGGTGCCCTCTTCGTCGAGGCGGCCTTGGTGCAGCACCAAGATGCGGTCGCACTGCTGAATGGTGCTCAGGCGGTGGGCGATGATGAGCGCGGTGCGCCCGTCCATCAGCCGCTCGGTGGCCACTTGCAGCTGGCGCTCGGTGGCTTTGTCGACCGACGCCGTGGCCTCGTCGAGGATGATGATCGGTGGCGACACCACCAATGCCCGCACCAACGCCAGCAGCTGTCGTTCTCCCATGGAGAAGTTGGCGCCGCGCTCTTTCACCTCGTTGTCGAGGAGGCGCAACAGCTTTTCGTCGCTGAGGTCTTGCGCATCGTCGCTGGCCAGCCGGCGCAACACCGACTCCGCCTGACAAGCCTTGATGGCGTCGCACAACGTGGCGTCGTCGACGTCGGGGCGGCCGTAGGTCAGGTTTTCGCGCAGCGTGCCCGAGAACAAGAACACGTCTTGCGGCACGGCACAGCTTTGCGCCCGCAGGCTCTGCAAACTGAAGTCGCGGATGTCTTGTCCGTCGAAGCGGATGGCCCCCTCGCTCACGTCGTACATGCGGCTGATGAGCTTCACCAACGTCGATTTGCCGGCTCCGGTGTGGCCGACGACGGCGACCTTTTCGCCGCGTTTCACCCTGAACGACATCCCCTTCAGGATTTCTTCGCCGACAGCATAGGTGAAGCGCACGTCGTCAAAGGTGAGGTCGGCTTCGAATGCGGCGTCGGCGCTGCCGGTCTCTTGCACTTCGGGCTCGTCTTCGAGGGCGTAGATGCGTTCGGCCGAGGCAAACGCCGACTGCACGATGGTGTAGCGGTTCGACAGCTCGCGAATGGGGAAGAAGAACTGCTCCAACGCCTTCACAAACGCCACCAACACGCCGAGGGAGAGCACTCCGGCCTCTTGCATGCCAGCGCCGACGAGGAGCACCACCGCCACCGAAACCGTGCTCATGGCGTCGACGAAGGCGTACACCCCAGCGTCGAGAAAGATGGCCTCGCGGTTGGCCAGCATGTAGGCGCGGTTCTCGACGTCAAAGCGACTGCGCACCCGGTGGTTCTGCACAAAGAGCTGCACGATGTGCATGCCGCTGATGGCTTCTTGCAGCTGGCCGTTGAGGGCGCTGAGCACCTCTTTGACGCGGGCGAATGCTTTGCGGGCGCGGCTGCGAAACCAGCTGACGCCGATGAGCAACACCGGCATCACCGCCATGGACGCCAACGTGAGCTTCACGTCGGCGACGAACAATCCAACGAGGAGGCCGAGCAAGAAGAGCACGTCGCCCAAGATGCGGACGGCCCCCGACGAGAACAGCTCCAGCAGACTCTCGACGTCGTTGATGACGCGGGTCATGACTTTGCCGAGCGGCGTTTGATCGAAGTACGTCATGGGCAGCCGCTGGATCTTGCCGAAGATGCGGGCACGCAGACGCTTCACCGCCTTTTGCCCCATGAGCTGCATGATGTAGAGCTGGCCCATCTCGAAGAGGGCGCGAATGGCGACGACGGCGATGTACGCCCCCGACCACAGCGTGATGCCGGCGAGCGAGTGTTTGTTGTAGCCCTCGTCGACGATCTTGGAGATGAAGACGATCTCCAAGAACCGCGGCCCCAACACGGGGATGTACAGCAGGAGGGCGCCCACGAAGAGCTTGAGGTCGGGGCGAATCTCACGCAGCAAACGTTTGGAGAGCTCGACGTCATTGGGGGCGGGTGCGGCTTTGGCTTCAGTCATGTCGTCGTCCTCAGCCCTGCAACGCGCGTTTGAGTTGTTCGGTGCCCCACAAGGTGGCGTACATGCCCTCTTGGGCGACGAGCTCGTCGTGGGTGCCGCGTTCTTTGACCTCGCCGTCTGACAACACCAACACTTCGGCGGCGTCTTTCACGGCGCTCAGTCGGTGGGAGACGATGACCAACGTCGCTGGCCGTTGGGCCTCGTCGTCGTCGGTGAACGACAAGCCCTGGCGCAAGGCCTCGACGATGCGCGTCTCGGTCTCGGCGTCGACGGCGCTGAGGCTGTCGTCGAGGATGAGCACCCGCGGCCGGGCCAACAGGGCCCGCGCCAACGCCACCCGCTGTCGTTGGCCGCCCGACAACGTCACGCCGCGTTCACCGACGAGGGTGTCGAGCCCGTCGGCGAAGGCGTCGATGTCGCGCCGCAGGTCGGCCATGTCGACGGCGGCGCCGATTTCGTCGTCGCTGGCGTCTGGACAGGCGAACGCCAAGTTCTCGCGCAAGGTGGCGCTGAAGAGAAACCCGTCGTCGGGCACCAGGGCCACGCCGCCGCGCACGGCGTGGTCGTCGCCGGCGGAGGATGCGCCCGCCAAGGCGCGCAAGTCCCATGTGTTGACGTCGACGTCGTCGAAGAACAGCTGCCCGTCGTCGAGCACCAGCTGGCGCGAAAGGGCCTTCACCAAGGTTGACTTGCCGCCGCCGCTGTTGCCCACCACGCCGAGGACGGCGCCGGGCTCGAGGCTGAAGTGCACGTCGTGCAACGCGTCGCGAGCGGCGCCAGGGTAGCGCACCGTGAGCCCATCGCAGGCGACCTTGCCGGCGACGTCGGCGACGTGGGTGCCGTCGGTGATGTCGGGTTGGGCGTCGAGCACCTCGTTGATGCGCACCAGGCTGGCCTTGCCCCGCTGGTAGACGCTCATGATGAAACCGAACGCCGTCGCCGGCCACATGAGCTGCACCAGTCGGCCGGTGATCTCGACGACATCACCGGTTTGGATGCGGCCGTCGAGGAGGGCGCGTCCGCCCACGTACAAGCTGATGCCGACGCCGAGGGCGCCCATGAGCCCCATCAGCGGAAACATCACCAGCCGAATGACGCTGAGGCTCATCGACGCCTCAAACGACTCGTGGTTGATGGCCTCAAACTTCTGCTCTTCGGCGTCGCCCCGAGAGAACGCGCGCACCACCGACTGCCCCGCCAGGTTCTCTTGCACCTTCGCCGTCAACTTGCCGAGCACCTCTTGGTTGGCCTTGGTGCGGGCATACATCTTCTTGGCGAGAAACTGCGCCAACCCCATCACCAACGGAAAGGGCGCCAACGCCGCCAACGCCACCCGCCAATCGAGCACGAAGAGCAGCGGCATGTTGGTGCCGAACACCAACACAGCGTTGAAGGCGTTGAGCAACGCGAACCCCGCCATCAACCGCACGTTGGTGAGGTCGTTGGTCATGCGGCTCATGAGATCGCCGGTGGGACGCTGGCCGTAGAACGTCGACGACAACGTCATGATGTGCTGAAACAGCGTCGCCCGCAGGTCGTGTTCAACGTCGCGGCCCACGTTGAACAACACCACCCGTGAGAGCACCCGCACCACGCCGCCGATGAGGGCGGTGGCGATGAGCACGGCGACGATGGCGCCGATGGTGGGCGAGATGCCGACGGCACCGAGCACGCTGAACGACAGGTCTTTTTGCTCGGCAACGGTGATGCCTTCGTTCACCAGGCGGGGCACCAACAGCAAAGCGACGTTGGTGGCGACGAGAAAGGCGATGCCCAGCCACATGCGCGACGCGTGTGGGCTGAAAACCTGCCGAAAGGTCAGCGCCTGGCGTTCGGGGCGAAGGCCCCGCACCGTCACCGACGACGACGACGACGCCAGGGCACCTTCAGAAGACACAGCGGGAGATGCAGACAAAACGACTCCAGAACCACGCGGGGGGGCGTCAAGACAGGCAGGTGTAGCAACGTTGGGCACACGGTGCAGGCGCTGGCGACGGTTGTAGCGGCCTTTGCAGACGAGGGACACCACGACGTCGTTCATTGCCGACAAGTGGTTGTCAGCTTTGCCTCGGGCCACGGCGCCGACGGCGGACTTTTGACGTTAGGCGCGGTGGTCGGCGGGGTCGATGCCGAACTCCTTCATCCACTTCTGCAGCAACGCCCGGGGCTTGCCGAGATGGCGGGCGGCGGCCGAGACGTTGCCACGGCTGCGCTTGAGGGCGCTGACGATGAGGTCGGGGTCGATGGCGTCGGCGTAGCTGCGCTCGAGGTGATCGATGGTGTGTCTCGACGACGGCGGACGCTGGGCCACCTGCATTTTCTTGCGCACCGGCCGCACCGCGCCCACCTGCGGACGCGGCATGTCGTCGGCGTCGTCGAGCCGTTTTTGCAGCGCCCGCTTTTTGATCTCTTCTTTGAGGTTGGCCTGCAGTTGCGACTGTGCGGGGTCGGTGACATCGGCGGCATCGAAGTGTTCGACGAAGGCTTCGATGTCTTTGACCTTGTCGAGAAAGTCGGACGACACATCGCCCTTGCCCGACGACGGCAAGCCCTCCGTGCGGTCGTCGGTGCCGTTGCTGGGGGGCAGCTGCGTTTTCCACACGTCGCCCCCCGATGACTCCTTGGCCGATGGCAAGGGGCGCTCTTCGGTGGGACGCTCCTCGGTGCCTTCTTTGGCATCGAGCGCGCCGGCGGCCGTGGGTTCTTCGTCGTCTTCGTCGACGGCGTAGGCAGGTGTTTCGCGCGGCGGCATGCGCCGCTCTGGGCGTCGGGCCTCCTGCACCAACAGCGGTTTCGCCGACGTCTCCGGACGTTCTCGCCCGGGGTTGCGCAGCTCCTCCAACATGGCGCGCAAGGCCTCAGGCCGCAGCATGGTGCTCGGCAAGTGATGCAGGCGGATGCATCCGTCTGCGCCCTCCTCGTCGTCGGGGTCATAGGCCAGGACGGCCGCGGCCTCGACGACACGAGCGAGGTCTTTCACGTGGTGTGAAAACGCATGCAAGAACATGGCACGCACTGCATCCCGCTCGATGGCCCCTGCGCCCTTGGCGCGGGCCATGGCGTCGTCGAGGAGCAAGCCGATGTCGCCCCGTCGTTCGCGCAAGGTGGGCAAGTGCACCCGGGCGGCCTTCATTTGGCGCAGGAGGTCGGCGTGCACCCGGTCTTTGCGTTCTTTGCGCGTCGGTGACGCCGTGGTCAGCACCACCCGGCAGCGAATGCGTTCGCCGTCGGCCGTCTTCTTGGCCTGCAGCAGTTGCGCGAGCTCTTGCTGCAACTCTTCAGACAAAGCGTCGACGTTCTCGATGAACAAGGTGCCGTCGGTGGCGTCGAGCAGGCGGCTGCTTTTGCCCTTGCCGCCGAAGAGATCGAGACGCAGCTGTTTCGCCGTGCGCTCGCGCCCGTCGAGGTGCAAGAAGGGCCCGCCGTTGTTGCTTGCTTGGTGCAGGGTGCGGGCCAAGAAGCCTTTGCCGGTGCCCATTTCGCCCGAGATGAGCACGTGCCCGGTCGACGACGAGGCGGCCTCCAGCGCCAGCAACTGCTCGGCCAACACCGGCGTCCACGTCGACCACCCGCCGAACTCGACGGGCTCTTCAGGCACGGCGCGGGTGATGCGCTCTTCGAGATACACCCAGAAGGTGCGGCCGGTTTCGACGACGTCAAACGGACGCAACAGCTTGCGCTTCACCGGCTCGCCGTTGACCAACACGCCGTTGGTGCTGCCGAGGTCTTCAATCCACGTGCTCGCCTTTTTGCGACTGTTGCCGTCGGGCACGTAGCGGATGAGACGGGCGTGGGCAGAGCTCATCCAGGCGTCGTCCACCTCGACCCGTCGCACTCCGGTCTCGTCGGTGGTGATGCCTTCTTCGCCACGCCCCAGCACCACGGCGTCGACATCTTGCAGGTCGACCGGCCCGTCGCCGACGGCGAAGCGGTCGCCCGCCCGACACGACTGCACCAACACAGGTCGTTTGGGTGTTTTGCTGCGGGTGCCAGCCCCCCGCGGGCTCTGTGCTGCATCGCGTCTGCCGACCATGTCTGTGCGTCTAGCAAATGCAGCGGGGGCTGAACATCCGGCGAGACATGTGCCTTGCACACCGGTCGTCGATGCCTTTGCTGTCGACATGCTGCCGCTGAAAATGCCCCCGCATTGCGCCCTGCCCTTGACGGGTCACCACCGGACGCGGTCATCTTCGGCCATGCGTTCATCTCGCCCGTCTTCTCGCCCGTGGCTTGTCGTCTCCGACGGCGTCGCCGCTGCTCGGCCTGCCCTCTTTGTGTTGCTCTTGTCGTCGGTGTTGTCGACCACAGCGGTCGCACAGACGGCAACGCCTCCTTCGGATGCCGCCCCTGCATCACCTCCTGCTGCGGCCCCCACCGCCCCGGCGACGTCGGCAGACACGGGCGATGCAGAGAAAGGCGATGCAGAGAAAGGCGATGCAAACAGGGGCGACAAGAGCACTCCGCCCTCGCCTGACCCGCCGAAGACGGCGCCCGCTGGCGAGGCGTCGGCGGCAGGCGTCGACGACGATGCGGCGGAGCCAGCAGAAGCCGCTCCTCCTCCCGCCCCCAAGCCCAAGCCGAAACCCAAACCCAAAAAGCGCAAGCCCAAACCCAAGCCAGAAACCCCCGTTGTCGTCGACGCTGGGGCCGCAGATGGCGGGACCGACGCCGGCGTCACCGACGCTGGCACAACCGATGCGGGCGTCACCGGCCCGCAGGTGTACGCCGCGAAGTACCACGGCAACAACACGCCCTTGGAGTTTGCCGTCGAGGTGGGCGGCGTCCCGCCGCACGAGCGAGCCACCAAAGCAGGAGCAGCGCTGACCGCTGCCCTCGACATGGCCAACGAACAGCCTGAAAAGCCCAACCCGCGTGTCGACGTCGAGCGCGGGGTCATCGCGGTGTGGATCGGCAAAGACCTCATCACCCAGCTGTACCCGGCCGACGCCACCGCGGCCGGGCTTCCCGTCTCGCAATATGCCGAAAACCTCGACGCTGAGATGAAGGCGTTTGTGCCGGCCCAACTGCGTCGTCGTGCGGTGCAGCTGTTTGCCCTGCACGTGTTTCTCTCGGTGTTCTTCGGCGTCGCTGGCTTTTTGACGTTGCGCTTTTTGCGCGCCACCTTCGACAGATGGGACACCGAGTTTGAAGACCGCCGGGGCGACCTCTCCGCCATCTCCGTCTTCAAAATCCCAGTGTTCTCGTCTGAAGCCGTCGGCGGCACCATCGCCTTCGGCTTGGCCATCGGACGGGTGACGTCGTACGTCATCGCCGTGTTGTTGTCGCTCGGCGCCATGCTCAGCCAGTTCGACTTCACACGGCCCATTCTCAAGCGCCTCATCTCGTGGAGCGCCGGCCCCGTTCTCAAGGCCGTTGAAGACGTCGTCACCTCGGTGCCGGGCCTCATTCTCGTCGCCATCCTCGTCGTGAGCTTGCGAGGTGGGTTGCGGGTGATGAACCTGCTGCTCGACGGCATCCTCAAAAAGCGCATCGAGTACAAGCCGCTGCCGCCGAGCCGTGTGCCCACCTTCCGCTTCATCGTGTCGACGCTGAGCGTGATCTTGTTGGCGCCGTTGCTCGTCGCCGCCGGCTTCGGACGCTGGGGCACGCCATGGGAGCACCTCGCCCTCGCCGTGGGCCTCGCCGTCGTCATCGGCGCCATCCCGCAGATCGCCTCCTACGTCACCGGCGTCGCCGTGGTGTGGCGTGAAGGCCTGAAGCCCGGCGATTGGGTGCAGGTGGGCGACGTCAGCGGCGAGATCACCCAGCTGAGCTTCCACGAACTCAGCCTGGTTCCCGAAGGGGGCGGCACCATCCTCATCCCCATGCTGTACTTGGTGTGGCACCCCGTGCGTCGTCTGCGCGAACCGCCCGCCGTCAGCTTCGACCTCACCGTCGCCCGCGACCGCCCCGCCAAGGAGCTGATGGATTCGCTGCGCAAGGCCGTCATCGACCGCGAGCCCGACGCCAAAGTGGAGTGCGTCGACATCTGCCGGGCGTGGATCAAGGTGCGTGTGCTGGCCCCCAGCATTCGGCCCGGCGTGCGGGAGGCCCTGCTGCTGGCGGTGAGCGACGCCGTCGACAACCACGAGTTTGAGCTGCCCACGTTGCACGGCCCCAACCGCGGAGCCGAGTCTCTGTGACCGCTGTTCTCGTCCTCCTGGGGCTGCTGAGCCTGGGCACCCTCGCTTCGCGGCGCGGGTTTGCCGCCTTCGTCTTTTCGCAGGTGTCGACGCCCATTCTCCTCGGCGTCGGCATGCTGTGCGCGCCCAACGCGTTGAACCTTCTCAACGACGACACCCTCGGCGCCCTCGAACCCGCCTTGCGTGTCGGGGCCGCGTGGTTGGCGCTGCTCATCGGCGCCCGTGGCATGCAGCCACGCTTGTCGCGGAGCTATCTGCAACGCGGCTGGAGCGCGTTGCTCGCCGCCGTCTACACCTGGGCCGGCTTGGCGTTGGTGACGTACGGGATGATTTTCCTCCTCGACCGCACCCAACAAGGCTTCGACGCCACCACCACCCGCCTCAACGCTGTCGGCGCTGCCGTGCTCCTCGGCGGGCTCACCGCGCAAACCGGGTTGGGCATGACCTGCGAGGCCCTCGCCAACCTGGCCCCCCACCGCTCCCACCGGGTGTTGCGGTTTCTCTGCCGCCACGACGAGGCCGCCGGCGCCATCGCCCTGTGCCTGGCGTTGTGGCTGTGGCCACTGCCCGAGCAGGCCGGCCTGTACAAAGAGAGCTGGCAAGCGGCCATCGGTGTCGTCGTGCTCGGCCTCGGCTTTGGCGTCGTGCACCACGTCGTCGCCCGCGGCGCCGAAGACATGCGGGTGCGCGTCGTCGGCCTCATTGGCATGGTCATCCTGCTCGCGGGCGTGGCCCTCGACTTGCGGCTGCCGGAGGCGGCCATCGCCTTTTTCTTCGGCGTCACCCTCGGCATGAGCGGCCAAGGGCAAAAGCTGCTGTCGCACGGCCTCGGCCGCACCGAACGCCCAGTGCGCATGGTGTTGTTGGTGTTGCTGGGTGCCCAGCTGAAGTTCACCGTCGCCGCCGTCCTCCTCGGCTTTCTCGTCGCCATCACCCGCATGCTGTTGAAGGTGGGGTTGCGCAACGCCTTCCTCGACGACAACGACGACCCCCAAAAGACGTTGCCTCTGCGGGCGTTGATCCCCGCCGGCGGCACCGCCGTGCCCTTCGCCCTGAGCTTCGCGCTGTCGCGCGGCAATGCCTTGGCCACGTCCGAAATCCTCACCGCCGTCGCCATCGCCGTCACCGTCACCGAGGTGGTGACCATGCTCGACTGGCGATTGAGCGGAGCGTCGAGCCACTTTGACGCCATCGACGTCGTCACCCTCGACGCTTCGGCACCGCCCACCATCGACGACGAAGGAGGTGCAGCATGAGCACCTCGAATCCAGGCACCGTTCGCCTGCAGACGAAGGTCGTCAACGCGCTCTTTGGCGTCGTGGGCCTCGCCATGCTCGCCGGCGGTGTCTTCGGTCTGCAAAAGCTGGGCTTCGCGTCGCGCTCATTGTCGGCCATCTTCGCGTTGGGCTTGCTCCTCGTCGGAGGCATGGTCGGCGGACGCGTCGTCTCCATCATCGGCATGCCCCGTCTCACCGGCTACCTCATCGTCGGCGTGTTGGCGGGCCCGTCGGGCTTTGCGTTGTTTTCGCCGCACGAGGTGCACGACCTCGAGCTCATCAACACCCTGGCCCTCGCCCTCATCGCGTTGCAGGCCGGGGCCGAGCTCACCATGCCCATGCTGCGGCGCAGCTTCAAAAGCTTGGCGGCCGCGTCGCTGGGGCATTGCGTCGTCATCACCCTCGGAATGGCGGCCTTGTTCGTCGGCATCTCGCCGTTCGTGCCGTTTCTCGCCGACCTCAGCTTCAACATCCGCATCGCCCTCGGCGTGTTGTGGGGCGCGATGGCGGTGTCGAAGGCGCCAGCCGACACCTTGGCCATCTTGTCGGAGACCCGCGCCAAAGGCCCCCTCGCCGAACACGCTCTCGGCGTCGTGGTGTTGCTCGACGTGTTGGTGCTCATCCTTTTCGCCGGCGCCATGATGTACGCCAAAGCCGAGGTCGACCCCAACGCCCACTTCTCGTTGATGGCGTTTGTGCATCTCGGCGAAGAGCTGTTTGCCTCGGTGGCGGCGGGCACGACGTTGGGATTGGTCATCGCCTTTTATTTTTGGGCGGTGGGCAAAGAACGCCTGCTGTTCACCGTCGTCATGTCGTACGTGGTGACGGCGTTTTGCATCTTCTTTCACTACGACACGTTGTTGGTGTTTGTCGTCGCTGGCTTCGTGGTCATGAACCTCACCAAGAAGGGGCATGAGCTCATTGAGACCACCGAGTCGGCAGGCTCGGCCGTCATGGTGGTGTTCTTCGCCACCGCCGGCGCCGGCCTCGACCTGTCGATCTTGGTGCGCATGTGGCCCATTGCGCTGACCCTCGCCTTCGGGCGAATCTTCTTCACCTTCTTGGGCTGCCGCCTCGGACACCGCCTGGCACAAGATCCCGACGCTGTGCGCAAATACGCGTTCACGTCGTTCATCTCGCAAGCGGGCGTCACCATCGGCTTGGCGCAGATCGCCCAAGCCCAGCTGGGCGACCTCGGCGGTCACCTCAAGGGACTGGTCATCGCCGTCATCGGCATCAACGAGCTGGTGGGCCCCCTGATGTTCAAGATTGGCTTGGCGCGATCGGGTGAGGTGGGCATGGCCGACCTGCACACCGCCGAAGCCGACGAGCCCCACGACGACGGTGACGAGGAGCCCTCCGCAGACGACGCGCTCCACGACGAGAACGACGACGGCAGCGAAGACGCGACAGAAGGCGGAGAAGGCAGAGAAGGTGGCAGTGGCAGCGGCGACGACACCGACGCACAACCTCCCACCTCTCGCAGCTGAGCGCAGAACGGCAGACGTGTCTCAAGCAGAGGCTCAACGGCCGGACCTGGGTGCCGATGGTACCTTTGTATGATGCACTTTACTTCACGATCATTCGTCCGCTGTGCGGTGCTGTTGGCGCTTTCGGCCGCGACGGCGGTGGTGTCTGGCTGCGCGAGCACGTCGGGTGCCCAAGCGGCGGTGGCCGCCGTCGACGACGACAAGCTCGTCGACGACGCCCCCTTTGCGCGCAAGAGTGCGGCGAGGTCCACCGCCCCGCGGGTGATGCCGACGGTGCGCTCGCCGCGCACGGAGGCGGGTGCACGCCGTTTGTTGCAGGCGGGCTTGCACGCCATGCACAAAGACGACTTTGCCCTCGCCGCGGCCGCCTTTGACGCGGTGTTGCGGTCGGATCTGCTGACCGAGAATGGGCGGCTGAACCTGTATTGGATGGCGGCCGACGCCCACCGGCAGAACCACAACCTCGACGGCGAAGCCTCTGCCCTCGGCGCGTTTGTCATGCAGGCGCAGGTGCTCGACGACGACGGCGACCGCTCCATGCGCGCCCTCGCCCGCCTGCGGGCCATGAAGGTGCAACAGAGCGACACCCTCGGCCGCTCGAAGAGCGCGCCCATCTTGGTGTGGAACGTGCGGGAGTCGGCGTCGATCATGGCCGAAGTGTCTTGCGGCGCTGAACACAACCCCCAGCTCCTCGACGAACGGGTCGAAAGCGTCGACGACGGACACACCCGTCTGCTGCGACGCAGCGCCCGCTGCGGCGATGGCCCACGCGTCGAACTGTGGTTCGACGTCACCGAAGCCGATGCGCCCGCTGCCGCCCGGCAACGCTGAGCTGCGGCAGTCGGACACCCTCCGATTCAACGCGTAGACCCCGCTCCGGTGTGCTCCTAGCATGCGTGCGCGTCGTTTTCGTGGTGCGAGCCCTGCTCACAAACGACAGCACCACTGTCGGAGCGCACATGAAAACATGGATGGGGCCCGCCTTGGCGCTGGTGGCTGTGCTCGGCTGCCGAGCGCCCGTGGCCGTGGTGTCGGTCGAAGACCCCTTTGACGTCGGCAGCGGCATCGTCGCCTTGCACGTCGGGGAGGGCGAAGCGTTGACCCAAGTGGTGCGGCCGGCGGAGCGCTCCTTTCCCCTCACGATCGCCGTGCAAGGGCCAGACGGCGCCACACGCTCCGTTCGCGTGCTCGGTGTCGATGGCGACGGCAATGCTGTCGCGTCGGGCGAGACCGCCGTGACGTTTCGCCGCTACGGCGAAGAATTTGCCGCGCTGCAGCTTCGCCCCCCCTGCGAAGTCGACGCCGACTGTGTGAACACCACGTGGTGTGACGGTGTGGAGACATGTGTCGACGGACGCTGCCTCAGCGGCACCTCGCCCTGCGGCGCCGGCACCGCTGGCTGTTTGCTCGACGTCGAATGCATCGAAAGCACGCAAGCGTGTGTGGCGTCGGTCGACCACAGCTTGTGCCCGGCCAAGTTCATCGACGGCCAAGAGGTGCAGACCTATTGCGACGTCGTCAAAGGGTGCACCGAGGGCATCCCCTGCGTCGTCGACGACGACTGCAACGACGGCTCGGTGTGCAACGGCCGCGAACGTTGTGAAGACCACCACTGCATTCGCGGGGTGCCCGAGCAGTTTGACGACGACAACCCCTGCACCCGCGACGTTTGCGTCGAAGACGAATCCGGCGCAGCCTCCGAACTGCATCACCTGGTGCCCGACGGCAACGTCTGTGACGTCGAGGGAGTCGCCAACGGCATTTGCTTGCAGGGCACCTGTGTGGCCTCCACATGCGGCGACGGCTTTGTCGATGAGCGTGACTACGATGGCGACGGCCGGGCCGACGAAGAATGCGACGACGGCGATGCCAACGCCGACCTGCCCGACCGCTGCAAAACCACCTGCCGCGCCCCCGCCATCGGCGACGGCTACGTCGACGCCAGCCTTGGCGAAGCCTGCGACGACGGCAACGACGTCGACACCGACAGCTGTACCTTGGCGGGTGCCCCCAACGTTTGTGGCGATGGCGTCGTCAACTTGCAGGTGAACCCCGCCACTGGTTTTGCGTTTGAAGAGTGTGACGACGGGCCAGACGACAGCGACTTCGACGCCTGCCGGTCGAACTGCGTGCGCAACGTGTGTGGAGATGGGTTGCTCAACCCCGACGCTGAGGCCTGTGACGACGGCAACAGCAATGCCTCAGACGGCTGCAACCAATGCCGCCGAACGGAGTGGGTGCCCAGCATCCTCTTCGGTTTGGGGCAAGGCGACGGCGTCCCCTCGCAAGTCGCGTTGGGCACGCCAGGGCCCATGGCCCTCGACCGCAACGGCAACTTGTTTTGGACGGAGGTGGGCACGTCGGTCGTGCGGCGCTACGACGCCGACGAGGGCGCGGTGACGTTGTTTGCAGGCGACTCGTCGCTGACCTACCACGGCGACAACGGGCCTGCGACGCGGGCCGGCGTGGCGGGCGTCTTCGGCATGGCCATCGACGGCAAGGAGAATGTGTTCATCTCCGACTTTGAAGACCACCGCGTGCGTCGCATCGACGGACGCACCGGGGTCATCACCACGGTCGCGGGCGACGGACGCGCCGGATTCTCGGGCGATGGCGGCCCTGGCATCACCGCCCAGCTGAGCTTTCCCACCGGCCTGGCCGTCGACGGCGTGGGCAACTTGTACATCGCCGACTCCGGCAACGGCGTGGTGCGCGTCGTCGACGCAGCGTCGGGGGTCATCACCACCCTTCTCGGGCAGCCGCACAACGGCGAGGATTGTGTCGCGTCCCACGACCCGATGGCGGCGGCTGACGTCGTGCTGTGTGGCCCGGGTGACGTCGAGGTGGCGGCCAATGGCGACGTCTACGTGGCCGAGGTGGAGCCCCGACAGATTCGCAAATACGACCCCGCCACGGGCGTTGTGTCGACGGTGGGCGGACACCCCAACTGGCCGGGCGCCCCCTTCGCAGCCGGCCCCCAGCCGGCGACGGCTTCACCGCTGGGCTCGCCGTTTGAGATGGAGCTCGACGCCGCCGGTCGCTTTCTCTACTTCACCAGCCACAACCGTTATGTGCGGCGTCTCGACCTGCAGCAGAGCCTGGTGGAGACCATCAGCTGTCGGTCGTCGGTGGGCTACGACGCTGACGACAATGGCGGGCCTGCTCTCGACGCCCGCTGCGATTCGCCGACCGGTGTCGTCGTCGACCGCGCCGGAGACGTCTATTTCTCCGACCAAGACAACCACGTCATCCGCAAGCTCACCCCCAACGCAGACGCCAGCAGCTACCGCATCGACACGTGGATCGGCGACCCCGCCAGCACCGAGCCCATCAACCTCGACGACGACGCCACGCTCTTTGCCCTCTTCTTTCGTTTGGTGCCCGGCGGCACCAGCTTGCAGTTCGCCCGGCTCGTCGACAAACACGACCCGCAGCAGGGCATCGAGCTCAACGTGCCCGCCCCGTGCAACGACGACGGCAACAAGTGCATGAGCGTGGGCGACTACCCCTTCGCCATCGTCGCGGAGCAGTCCAACCGGGTGTTCATCGGGTCGACCAGCGCCAACTTTCTCACCTTGGCGGGCACGGGCGTGCGGGGCTTTCAGGGCGATGGCGGCGACGGCCGTCAGGCCGCCTTGAACCGCCCCCGCGCTGTGTCGACGTCGTTGGAGCGACTCACCGTCGACGACGGCACAGTGTCGACGTTGTTTCCGCGGTACGTCTACGTGGCCGACACCGGCAACCATCGGATTCGACGCATCGAGCTGGTGGGCACCCCGCAATGCTGTGACCGCAACGGCGACCCCGACGTCTTCGTCTCCACCGACGAGGGCGGCACCATCACCACCGTCATCGGCACCGGCGTGGCCGGCATCTCCGACCGCGACGGCCCTGCAGCCTCCTTCCAACTCGACACCCCGTCGGGCATGGTGACGCTCTCCGACGGACGCGTGTTGGTGTCAGACACCGGCAACCACCGCATCGTCGAATACGACCCCAACACCCAGCAGGTGCGCACCCTCCTCGGCAAGGTGCTGTCGCTCACCGGCGGCGACTTTGTCGGCGCCCCGGGCTACACCGCGTTCGGCGTCAGCGCCAACCACACCTTGGGCAACAACGTCGAACTCAACGGCCCGTTCTCGCTGACGTCGTTTCCGCTCAGCGTGCTCTCAGACGACGCCGTCGGCGACATCGTGTTTTTTGCCGACCGCGACAACCACAAAGCCCGCGCCTACTTCGCCGGCGCCTTTGCGCCTGGCGATCCCTTTGCGGCGTTGTCTGAGGTCGTCATCGACATCGCCGGCAGTGGCGTCCGTGGCTATGGCGGCGACGGAGAAGACGCTTCACTCGCCCTGCTGGAGTTCCCCCGCGCCGTCATGCCGCACATGGGGGGCGACTGCCTCGAAGACAACGGCGGCAGCTGTGCGCCCCAGATCCTCGTCGCCGACGGCGCCGACCGCGTGCGCGTGGTGTCGCTGCCCCTCGACGGCAGCGACGGATTCGCCGGCACCATCGACACCTTGTTGGGCGCCAAAGAACCCCAGTTCGACGGCGACTTCTCCGTGGCATCGCTGCGCGCCCCCGTCGGCATGACGCCGTTGGGCGATGAACTCGGCAGCTGGTTGTTCACCGACGACGCCCTCGGCACGGTGCGCACTTTCGCCTTCGGCACACAAGTAGTCGAAACCGTCGCCGGCTTTCCGAAGGGGTTTGACGACGGAGACGGCGACCAACGCGCCCAATACATGCGTGAACTCGAACAGCCGGCCAAGTTGGTGTTCAACCCCGCCCGCAACGAAGCCTACGTCGCCGAAGCGGGGCGTCACGTCATTCGGCGCCTGTGCGCCGACGGCAACACCCCCGACTTTCGCAGTGCGGCAACGACGGCCGACATCCTCGTCGGACAAGCCGATGTGCCCGGCACCGTCGACGGCACCGCCGCCGAGGCACGGCTGCACGGGCCCTACGGCATGGCCCTCGACGTCGAAGACCAGGTGCTGTTTTTCAGCGAGCGCGGCAGCCACACCGTCCGCGCCGTGCGCCTCGGTGACCTCGACAGCGACGACGCTGTGTTCACGTTGGCCGGCCAACCCGGAACACGGGGTGCGTTCGCAGAACTGCGCCGTCCAGCATCCGGCGCCTTGCTCAACGACCCACGCGGGCTGGCGTTTGCGCCCGCCAAAGGGCTGTACATCGCCGACACCGGCAACCACCGCGTGCGGCGCATCGCCGACCCCATGGCGCCCGCCCCCGACATCGAACACGTGTTGGGCGACTCCTCTCCCGCATCTTCGGGCGAGGGCCCTGGTGCCGCCGTCTTCCCCGTCGACACACCGGTGGGGCTCGAACTCGACAACATGGGCAACTTGTTCGTCAGCTCCCGCACCGCCGTGCGCCTCGTGGCCTCTGGAGACGACCGCGTCGCCACCGGCGCCGACGTCGTTCGCACCATCTATGGCAGCACCGACACCAAGCGCTTTCCAGAGTCGGTGACGAGGTGCATCGACTCCGTGAAGTTCTCCAGCGACAACTTCAGCCAGCTGTACATCATGGACGCCTGCCTGGGACACTTCATCCGCTTGCAGCGGCAAGACCTGCCGTTCGACGCGCCGTAAACGAAAAACGGCCGCTCGAGGCGGCCGTGTCGTCGACGATTTGCAGGGTCGGCCTACAAAGCCTCGAGCGCTTCGAGCACCTTGTCGACGTGGCCTTTGACGCGCACCTTCGTCCACACCTCGGCGAAGTTGCCGTCTTTGTCGATGAGGAAGGTCGAGCGAATGCAGCCCATCGACACTTTGCCGTAGAGCTTTTTCTCGCCCCACACGCCGTAGTCGGTCATCACTTGGACGTCTTCGTCGGCGAGCAAAGGGAAGTTCAGGTCGTATTTGTCGCGAAACTTTTCGTGCGACTTGATGGAGTCTTTCGACACCCCGTAGACCACGGCGCCTTTGCCGGTGACGCGGTTGAGGTTGTCGCGAAACTCACAGGCTTCGGTGGTGCAGCCCGGCGTGTTGTCGCGGGGGTAGAAATACAAGATGACGGGCTGTCCTCTGTGGTCGCTCAGTTTGTGGGTCTTGCCGTCGTCACCGGGGAGTTCGAAGTCGGGCGCTTTGTCTCCAGCTTTGAGACCGTTCAGTGTTTCGTTTGCCATGGGGGTCCTCTGTCGTCGGGCACAACGACGTGATGGATGAAGGGCGCATCAGCGAATGCGCTTGAACTTCTTGGCGGCGATGCCGTGGGGGAAGGTATTCGACACCAGGTATTCGACGAAGCGGTTTTGCGGCTCGGGCGTTTCGTCGCGGGTGGCCACCTTGGGCATGTCTTCGCCGACGCCAGCGGCGTAGATGGGCATGCGCACGCCGTGTTTGGCGAACCATTGGGCGATGGCCACGGCGCGTCGCTGCGACAGGGCGCGGTTCGACGAGGCCGAGCCGACGGTGTCGGTGTGGCCGATGATGTAGAGCTTGGCCAGATTCTGGGGGGAGCCGGTGACCTTGGCGGCCTTTTGCGTGCGGGCCACCACCTTTTGGAGGGCGTCGAGGGCGGCGGTGAGCTTCTTTTCTTCGTCGGGCGTGATGGCGGCCGAGCCCGTGGCGAACTCGGGGTCGTCGTGGGGGACGGGGTATTCAAAGACGTAGCTTTCCATGGAGCGGAAGAAGCCATTGACGTCGTGCACCACGATGCGCACGCGGTAGGGCGCTTGGTCTTTGGCGGGCATCCAGTCGACTTCGAGCAGCTCGCCGGGTTTGGCGCCCAAGAACTCTTTGGAGGTGTTGGCCAAGAGATCGCCCTCGACGCCGTGCACCTCGACGTCGATGGCAGCGACGGGGCGGTCGGCCGTGATCTTGATGCGGTGGTGGTCGCGCACGTCTTCGACGGTGAAGGCGGGGGTGAAGTTGAGGTCGCCGACCACCTGGGTGGTGAACGTCACCGGCATGTTGCCGGTGCTGCCGTCGGTGAAGGTGACGTCGATGCGGCCGCGCCAGCTCATGTCGCCGGGCTTTTTGTGCGGCAGCTTGAACCGCACTTTGGTGCCGCGTTTGGCCAAGCCGTGTTTCTCCTCGACGGTGGTGCCCTTCGACCGCAACGTCATGCGCACCTTGGAGACGGGCTTGTTGACGATGATCAACACACTCGGCTGCTTGCCCACCGGCACCCGCTGCACCATCTGCACCTCGACGTCGCGCTGCGCTTCAGACGCAGCCACCTCGGGGGCCGCCACCGACGACAAAGACAGGGCGAAGGCGCAGGTCAACACCAGCGACCGCAGTCGATGAGGCGGCGCCGACGAAGGCGACAAAGGCAAGGTCGGGAGCGAAGACAGAGGCAGCATGGGGGATCCTTTCGTTGCCCTGTTGACCGTCGTCATGGGGGCGCGGTTCCGCGGCGAACAGCACTTCATGCACCTTGGCGTCTCCCCCTCGACTGCGCAATCGGGCGGACGGCGTTTGCCCTCGCCCCTTTCGTGCACGGTCGGCCCGGCAGAGGTGCATCTGACAGGAGAACAGAGGTAGGCTGCCTTCGGCTTTGTCGAGGACGGCGAAGTCGGCGTGAGGCGACGTTTGTTCTCGACTGCATTTGAGACAGCCCATCATCTGTTGGCCGCGGGGTGCGTGCTGTTCGCCGTGTTTGTGCCGCTGCAACACCGCGTCGAACGCGCCGCCGGAGCACTGGCCTTGTGCGTGCTTTGCGCCGGCGCTCTGCTGACCTTGCATGGGCACGTGGCCCTCGGCGCCAGCATCGCCGTGCTGCTGATGGCGTCGACGCTGTTCTTGCTCTTTGTGCAGCTCACCGTCGACGTCGGCGAGGTGCGCAGCGGGCGACGCTTCTCCGTGCGCGGGGTGTTTGCCGGCGCCGTGGTCGCCTTCTTCGGCGCCGCGGTGGTGGGCAACTGGAGCCCTTCGTTTCAAGCGGCGACGCCGCCGTCGACGTCGTCGCCCGCGGCGAAGGCAGACTGGGCACAGGCGTTGTTCACCACCGCCCACGTCGAGGTGGCGCTGTTGTGTGGCATGGGCCTCATTTCGCTGCTGCTCGTGTTCTTGCTGATTCGGAGGCAGCCATGACGGTGTCGATGCTGCTGCCCGGCTGCGCGTTGGTGTTGGTGGGCATTGTCGGCGTTCTGGCGCGACGCTCGCTGCTGTCGGTGTTGCTGTCGTTCAACGTCGGGGTCGTCGGCGCTTGCCTGCTGCTGGCCAGCGCCGAAGCCGAGCATCCCAAGGGGTTGGTCGCCGCCTTCGTGGTCGCCGGTTGTGGGCTGTGGATCAGCCTGTGCGGCGGTGCCGTGGCCCTCGCCGTCTACCGCCGCAAAGGCACCCTTCACGTCGACGAACTGCGGGAGATGCGTGGCTGACGCACCGTTTGCTCTGCTGTTTGCCGTCGGGGGCAGCCTCGTGGGCGTCGGCCTCCTGCTTCTGGCGGTGGCGTCGATGCCACGGCGCCTGGGCCTGCTGTTTGCCCATGCCGCGTGGTGGATGTCGACGTGGTGGCTGGTGCAGGGCGCCGGCCGCATTCTCGACGTCGGCAAGTGGAGCGATGTGCAGCTGACGGGGTTTCAGGGCGCCCAGCTCGTCGCTGAAGGCCCCGGCGGCATGCTCTTCACCTTGCGCGCCAAGGGCGCGCTGTTGCTGTTGCTGTTGCACCTCGCCGTCGGCGCCGTGCTGTGGTTGGCGCCGGTGTTGCGCGGAGGAGGCCACCGACGTGATCCGCGGCCGCTGCCGCTCGCGGGCGTGGGATGCGTGCTCTTGGCCCTGGGCGGCCTCGATGTCGTCGTCATGGGCGGTGTGTTGCCGACGGTGTTGGCTGGAGCCGTGCTCAGCAGCTGCGCGGCGCTGGGGATGCTGCTGCTGGAGCGCCCCGAGCGCGACGGCGCCAATGCCGCCTCGCAGGTGTTCATGGTGCACGTCGTCGCCGACGCTTTTTTGTTGGCGGCCACCGTCGTCATGGTGGGCTTGGCCAACAGCGCCCATCCGCTCGAATCCTTGATCACCTTGCTGCAGTCGAAGAACGTCGTTGTCGAGGCAGGGCCCTTTGTCGGCTTTCCCACCTCGTGGATTCGGCAGCTGTTGGTGGTGCTCCTCGCCGTCGGCCTCGGCTTGCGCTCAGCCCCCATCGGTCTTGTGTCGTTCTGGCAGAAGGCCAAAGGCGGCTCCTTTGTGGTCTTGCACGTCGCTCACCACTTGGCGTGGACGGGCGCCACTGTGCTGCTCGTCGACCAGCTCACCCCGCTGTTGCGCTTGTCGCCCATCGTCGCCGACGTCTTGGGCTTGGTGCTCGTCGTCGGCGCGGGCTGGCACACCCTGCACCTCTTGGTCAGCCGCCACCTCGACGACGCTCTGTTGCATGCGCCGTTGGCGCTGGCGTCGTTGGCCATGGCGTCGTTCGTCACCGGCAACGCCACCAGCGCGGTGGTGTTCTGCCTGTTGGCATGGGTGGGCGGTGTTGCGGTGGCGGCCGCGTTGTCCACCGTCGTGGAGCGCACCCACAGCGTCGACGTGCGCCAACTCGGTGGCCTGGAGCCCGCGTTGCCGCGCAGCGAATCGGCGACGGCGTTGTGGGCCGCCACGTTGACGGCGCTGCCGGGGTCGGGGCTGTTTCTCGCCGTGCTCCCCCTCGTCACCGACGGCGTCGTGCGGGGTGGGGTGCGGCTGGCGATGTCGGTGGTGGTGCTGGTGCCGACGCTGGCGCTGTGCGGCGCCGCGTTGCGGCTGTGGTGGGGCACATTCAGCGGCGACGAGTTGCGCGACATCGAAGTTGTCGACGACGACCAGGAGCTTCGTCTGCGCACCAAGCTCCTGCCCTCACTGCTCGCGTTGCTGACGGTGCTGACGCCGCTGCTGGTGGCGCTGCCCCGCCGCGCGATGCAGCTGTTGATGCCGGGCTTTCGCCCGCCGTTGCCGTCGTTGTTGGCCCCCGAAGACCGCGTCTTCGCCGTCGTGGAGACGACGCTGGCGGGGCTGCCGCCGCCGATTCCCACCGGATACGAACTCACGGCCGCTTTGCTGTTGGCGTTGATGGCCCTCGTCGTCGTCGTCGTCGTCGCCAAGCTGTTTCGCAAGCAGTGGTCGCCGCGTGCCGACGCCTTCGCCGCCCACCCAACGGTGACGACGTGGGCGGGGCGGCTGCAAGATCCCCGACTTCCCATGCGGCTGTGGGAGCGTGTGCTCGTCGGCCCCGTGGAGCGACTGGCGAAGACCGTGTGGGGCTACGTGTATCCCGTCGTCGTCGAGGGCGGCCTGCACCAGGTGTTCTCCATCCCGTTGTCGTTCGCGGGCTTTTTGCTGCGGGTGTTCAACAACGGCGATGTGCAACGCGGGCTGGCGTTGATGCTGCTCGTCGGTGGCGGCCTGCTCAGCTGGTGGAGTCTTCGATGAGTGCTTGGCTCGACCCTCTGACCCTGCCGTTGCTGTTGGCCGCTCCGCTGCTGGGCGCGCTCTTCGTGTGGATGATGCCGTCCTCCGACCGGGTGACCCTGCGCCACGTCGGCTTCGGCGCCATGCTGTTGAACATCGCCGTGGCTTTGCGCGCCGGCCACCTGCTGTTGACGCAGTCGTCTGACCTCGTCCCCCTCGTCGCTGAACAGGTGCTGTTTTTTCGCTGGCCCCTGCAGCTGGAGCTCACCCAACTGCCGTGGTTGGTGGCGATGCAAATCGTCTTTCCCATCAGCTTGCGGGCGGGAGCGTCGCGCATCGCCGAGCGCATGCAGTCGTACGTCGCCTTCATGTTGTTGGCGCAAGCGTGCATCAACGGCGCTTTGTTGTCGGCGCATCCCATCTCGGCGTGGGCGTTGATGGCCTTGTCGACGTTCCCCGTCGGCTACGTGCTCGGCGCCTTTGGCGGCAACCGCAAACGCAGCTCGGCACTGACCTTCGTCGTCTTGCACGGCGTCTTCGACGCTGGCTCTTTGTTGGCATTGGCGTACATGCTGGCCCAGGTCGACAGCCCCGCCCAGCTGGCGGCGTATGCCCGCTCTCTCGACGACACCACCGCCGTTTTGCTGTTTGTGCCGCTCGCCGCCAGCGGCCTCGCCCGCGCGCTCATCGCCCCATTGTCGTCGTCCAGCCGCGCGGTGTGTGACCAAGCGCCGGTGTCGGTGGCCGGCATCGTCTTCGGCGCCCTGCCGCTGATGGGCCTGTCGTTCGTCGTCGACCACGCTGTCTTTTTGCTGCCCCAAGCGGTGCTGGTGGTGCATCCCGTGGTGCTTGGTGCCGCCGGCGCCAGCATCGTACTCGGCGGATTTGGCGCCCTCGTCGACCGCGATCTCCGACGCTACGCCCTCGGGGTTTGCCGGTTTGGCTTCGCGGTCTGCGCCGTGGGCGCGCTGTCCTTGCATCCAGACGCGATGGCGCTGTCGGCGTCGGCTTCGTCGCTGCTCGCCGTGTGCGTCGTCGCCTACCTCGTCGTCATCGACAGCATTGAGCGCCGGTACGTCACGCGTGACGGCACCGAGTTGGTGGGCATGGCGGAACAGCTGCCTGGTCTGTGGCGTCTGCAACTGGTGACGACCTTGGCGCTGCTGGGCCTGCCCGTCGTCGGCGCCGGCGTGTTTTGGCTCGACCTCCTGCCGCTGCTGGGACACTCGGTGTTGCCGCAGACCACGGGGCTGCCCGCGAACTTGTCGATGCTGGTGCCGCTGCTCACCTGTTTTGCGTTCGTGCTGGTGACGTCGGGCGCGACGCGCCACATCCGTCGGACGTCGACGTTTCCTCTGCGCGCCACGGCGGCCCTGCCTTCGGGGCTGACGCCGGGGCAAGCGATGCGGCTGTGGCTTCCACTCGCTGGCGCCCTCGTGTTGCACCTGCTGCTTTGGCAGCACGGCGCCCGTGTGGCGTCGCAATGGCGGGTGCAGTTGTCGACGGCCCAGGAGCAAGCCCACGACACAGCCGCCGTCCGCAAATGGCGCAAGCACATGCCAATGGCTCCTGCCGAGGCGACGGCGTCGTCGTCACCGACCGATGGCAACGCAGGAGGCACCTCATGACGACGACGTCGTTGGTGATGTTTGCGCCCATCGCATCGTGCTTGCTCGGCGCGCTGTTGGTGCTGTTTCTCGAGGCTGCAGGCACGCCGGCCGGCGCTCGCAAGCAGGGCGGACGGGGCCACCTCACCCTCATCGCCCTCCTCGTGGTCGGCGCCGCCATCGGCCAGTTGCTGCTCGGCTGGCGTGACCTGCTCGACGTCACCAAGCTTCCGGCGTTGCCGTCGTCGGCAGACTTGTTGTTCGACGGGCCCGGACGTTTTGGAGCGCTGGCGTTGCTGCTGCTCGTCGCGCAGGCCGTCATCGCGCCCAACCCGCAGTTGGCCCTGCAGCAAAAGGCCCGTGGCGAGGTCACGGCGCTGCTGCTGTTGTACGCCGCCGTCGGCATGGTGTGGGTGTCGACGGAGCACCTGCTCACCCTCTTGGTGGCGCAGGTGGCGACGGGCTTGGTGCACCTCGCGCTCGTCACCCTCGACGGCGGACGCACCTACGGCGCCGAGTCGGCCGCCAAAGAGTTGATGCTGGTGTGTCTGAACTTGCTGTTGATGGGCTTGACCGTGGCGCTCGGCTACGCCGCGGGCGCCGACACCTTGCCCGAACTGTTGCGCACGTCGCTGCAGGGCTCGGTGTTGGCCCGCGTGGGCGTGGTGTGTTTGTTGCTCAACGTCGCCAGCCTGTTGCCGTTGTTGCCGTTGCACAGCGTGCGGGTCGACGTGCTGTCGGGGGCGCCTTCGTTTGCTGGAGGCCTGATGGCGGGCAGTGGACTGCTGTTCGCCGGCACCATCGTGTTGCGCGGCATGCGGGCGTTGCCGCCGAGTCCGCTGTTTCTCGCCGACACGGAGACCTGGTTGGCGGCCATCAGCGTGTTGATCATCTCGGTGCCGTCGGTGGCGGCGTTGGATCAACAACGCGTGTACCGCACCGTGCTGTACCTCGTCGTCGGCATGGTGGGCATGCTGCTCCCCGTCGTGCTCGTCGCCAGCTCTGGCGAAGCCCACAACGAAGAGTTGGTGACGCTGCTGTTGGGGCACGGTGCCTTGGTGACCTTCAGCGCCCTCGTCGGTGTCGCCGGATTCGAGAAACCCAACTTGGCGTCGACGTGGGAAGACTGGAGTGGCCTGGGCCAACGCGCCCCGCTGGCGGCGTCGTTGTTGCTCATCGTGTTGGCCTCGGTCGTCGGCCTCCCTGGCACCTTTGGCTTCTCACTGCGCCTCGACGTCGCCAAGGTCGCCTTCAGCGCCGGACACGTCTGGCTCGGCGGCGTTGTGCTCCTCGCGCCCGCGGTGGGCTTGGCCGCCGTGGCCCGGCTGGCGTTGTTCTTGTTCACCAAGGTGCCGAAAGGCGGGGTCGTCGTCGAGGTCAGCCCCTTGCGCGTGGTGCTCATGGTGTTGGGTGCCATCGTCGCCTTGGCCGGAGGCATCGGCTTCTCCAGCGTGCGCGAGTCGATGACCTGGCTGCTCGGCTGACGCCGGTGTCCATGCACAGCCGTCGTCGTCAGGGTTGCAGCCGCTGGCGCAACGCCTGCAACTGACGGCGTACAGAGCCGGCCCATGCAGCATCAACGTCGTGGAGGTCGGCCAAATGAACCTGCACGTACGACATCACCTGGGCGCGCTCGACGACACGAACGTCGCATTGCTTGGCGGGCTGCGGCGCCAACGTCTTGCGAGCCCAATCCAGTCGTTCTTTGTCGACGACGGCGACGAGCACCTGGCCGCCGGCCGCGTCCATGGCGTGGCCTTCTGCATCCCAGCTCCACCAGGCTTGCCCCAAAAGGTCGTGGGCCATGGCGGGCGGGCCAAACGCTGCAAACGACGACCACACCACGCCATCGTGGGCGTCGGCTGCAAAGCAGCGCCGCACCTCGTCGCGCACCCGTTGGGGCACAGTGACGACGTCATCGGCCGGTGTCAGCGCTGCTGCTGGCGCCGACGACGCTGCCGTCGGGACAGGCTCAGGCGCGGTGCAGGCCACGACGCACATGCACAACAACGGCGCCCACCACGAGGGATGGCTTGCAGGTCGGGGCGTAGGTCGTGACATTGTCATCGCCCCACGGTAGCAGACGGTGCCCACGCGCGAATCTGCGCCCATGTCGGTGACGTCGTTCGTTGACGCTGCCGCGCAGGAGACCTCATGCGAACCCCCATTGTTGCCCGCACCCTGTTGCTCGCGTCTGTTTCTCTCGTCGTCGGCGTCGCCACCGCCGGGTGCGACGACAACAAAGCCACCGCCGTCGCCAGCAAAGCCGACCCTCACGCGGGCCACGGCACAGACGCCAAGGCGGGTGCCGCCAAAGCAGCCGACGCCAAAGGCAAAGACGCGCATGCTCATCACGCCGCCGCCGGCAAAGTCAAAGCCCACCAGGCCAACTTCAAGGCCGCCGCCGCCCCGGCCGACGCCTGGACCATCGACACCGACGCCACCAAGGTCTCGTTTGTCATCGTCTCCAACTCCGCCGGACCCGTCACCGGCCACTTCGACAAGGCCGCCAAGGGTTGGCTCGCCAAAGACGGCAAGAGTGGCCAAGCCACCGTCGACCTCATCCAACTGCGCTCCGTCGACAAGACCGGTGCCGAAAACGCAGTGCGCGACGCACGCGTGGTGCACGCCTTCTTCGGCCTCCCCCTCGACGCTGCCCCCAAAGACAAAGCCGAAGTCAGCAAGGGCGCCATGGGCGCCATCGACAAGGTCAACGCCGTTTGGAAAAAGCTCGACGGCGTCCTGCCCACCGGCGTCGCCCAAGCCGCCTACAAGCTGCAGGGCGTCGACGGCCTCGACAAGCTCGAAGACGGCAAGCCCGGCGACATCATGACCCACGGCTCGCTCGTGTTGTGGGACAGCCTCGAAGTGCACGTCATGTTCCCCATGACCGCCACCAAGAAAGGCAAGACCCTCACCGCGTCGTCGAAGAAAGCCGTCAGCATCAACCTCGAAGAGCTGCTGGGCAAAGCCACCCGCGACACCGTCTTCGACACCATGCTCGCCGCAGGGTGCGGCCACCAAGCCGGCATCCAGTCGAAGGTCGACATCACCATCGACCAGCTGACGCTGACCATGAAATAGACCCGCTGTTGTCCGACGACAAAGGCACTCATCTTGGGTGCCTTTTGTTTTGGCGTTGGCCGCAGCCCCATTGCGCGCGGCTGCCGCTGCGCCATGCTGACCTTGTCCTCACCGCAGACCCACCTAGGAGAAAGCATGACTTGGCTCGACGCTCCCTTCGCCAAAGACCCCGCCCCCGCTGCACGTCGTCAGCAACTGGCGTCGACGTCTGGCGCGACTGCCTTGGTGTCGGCCGGGACGTTCGTCGGTCGCAACTACCGCGGAAACCCCTACCCCTTCCGCGCCTCCTCCCACTTTTTGTATCTGCTCGGCGAAGCGGGCGCCCACCTGCCGGGCGCCCACCTCCTGCTGCGCGACGGCGCTTGGACGTTGTTCACCACGCCGCCCGACGCCGACGACGCGTTGTGGCACGGCCCAACGCCCACCTTGGCCGACCTCCAAAACACTCTGCAACTCGACGTGCAGCCCCTCGACACCCTGGCTGCAGTGTTGCGCGACGTCGACGCCGCCGCCCTCCCCGCCGTCGACGGCACCACCCGCCAAGCGCAACACCAACTGCTGCAGCGCACCCCGGCCCTCGACGACACCCGCGACGCCCACCTCGCGCAGGCGATGATCGACTTGCGCCTGGTGCACGACGCCGCCGCCATCGACGGGCTGCGCCAAGCGGCCCGCGGCACCGTCAAAGCCCACGCCGCAGGCATGGCCGCCACCGCCGTCGGCGAAGGCGAATGGCACGTGCACGCCGCCATGGAGCACGCCCTGATGCAAGAAGGCATGACGACCGCCTATGGCGCCATCGTCTCGGTGCACGGCGAGGTGCTGCACAACCATGGGCACAGCAACGTCATGCAAGACGGCGACTTGCTCCTCGTCGACGTCGGCGCCGAAACCCCCGCAGGCTACGCCGGCGATGTCACCCGCACCTGGCCCGTCAACGGTCGTTTCTCGTCGACCCAACGCGACATCTACGACGTGGTGCTGGCCGCCGAGCGTGCCGCCATCGACTGTGCTGGCCCTGGCGTGCGCTACCGCGATGTGCACCTCACCGCCGCACGCGTGCTCACCCAAGGCCTCAAAGACCTCGGCATCTTCACCGGCGACGTCGACGGCCTCGTCGAAGACGGCGTGCACGCGTTGTTCTTCCCCCACGGCGTCGGTCACCTGCTCGGCCTCGACGTGCACGACATGGAAGACCTCGGCGACCTCGCGGGCTACGCCGCCGGCCGCGCACGCTCAGAGCAGTTCGGCTTGTGTTACCTACGCCTCGACCGCGACCTGCAGCCGGGCATGGCCGTCACCATCGAGCCGGGCTTTTACCAGGTGCCCGCCATCCTCGACGACGACGAACGCTGCAGCATCGCCAAAGGACGTCTCGACCGCGAGCGCCTGGCCGACTTCGCCGACGTCCGTGGCATCCGCCTCGAAGACGACGTGCTCATCACAGAGGACGGCCGCGAGGTGCTCACCCGGGACATCCCCATCGCCGCCGACGACGTCGAGGCCGCCGTGGGTCAGAACACGTAGCCCAACTGGATGTGCGGGCGGGGCAGCAAGTCTTCAGGACCCAACGAGCCCTGCACCGCTTCAGTGATGATTCTCGACGGTGAGACCGCAAAGTCGAACGACATGGGGCCGACGGGAAGCACGTAGCGGACCCCCAGGCCCACTCCCAAGCCGAAGCGGGGCGACGTGTGCCACAAGAACGTTCGCTCGTAGCTCAGGGGGTCAAACCCGTCTTGCCCGAAGAGGTAGCCGGGGTTTGAGACCGATGCGCCCACGTCGTCGGTGATGGCACTGACGTCGACAAACGCTGCCACTTTCAAATCGCCCAGCCAGAGGTTGGGTTGCAGGAGGTAGCGCAACTCCAAGTTGGCGACTCCACCGGCGACATCGAGGGTGTTGTTGCTGTCGTAGCGCACGTCGGCCGACGCCAGTTCTTTGATGCCAATCTCGTCGAGGTCGAAGCCGCGTACGGTGCGGTCGCCGCCTGCCGCCAACAGGCTTTGGTTGCGCACCAAGATCGACGAGAAGGTGTTGTCATCGGAGTACGAAAAGCCCCACCACCCTTTGACGTTCACGGCGAGGGTGAGGCCAGCGTACGTCCAGTAGCCCGCGAACCGCGCCGACGGCAACACCGCCATCTCGCCCAACCATCCCGTCGTCGGCAGCCACATGTAGTGGCCCGCGGTGACGTTGCCCTCGAGGACAAGCCCGCTGGTGGGGTCGAAGACGTTGTCGAGGTCGCGGTAGGCGAGCTGCACCGTCGGGCCCAAGAACGGCACTGGCGAGATGCCGGGGTCTTTGTCGGTTCCGGGTTCGAAGAGGGTGGCGATGCCATCGATGGAGGTGAAGCTCTCTGCCGAAAACGGATCGTAGGCAACGCCGTTGGGGTCGTCCCAGTCGATGCGCACGTCGTAGGCGAGGGTGAGAATCAGCTTGTTGGAGCGCGGCAACAACTTGAAGTCGACGCCGCTGTTGAAGTCGACTTTCAGTTGTCGACGGCGAAAGTCGTCGCGGCTCCATACGCCGTTGGCGTAGTTGACGCCGGGGTTCACCGGCAAATCCGAAGAGGCGGCAGGCAAGTCTTGGTAGACCACCGACGGGGTGAGCTTGAGGTCGACGGGGAAACCCAGCACACGAGGCCAACGAAAGGGGACTTCAATCGATGAGTAGCGGCCAATCCACAGACCGAAGTCGGCCTTGGCGGCGAGGTCCCACATGGAGCCGAGCAAGTTGCGGTCGCGCAGCTCGGCGTGCAAACCGAAGTTCTGTGCCGTCGAATAGCTGCCCGATACGTCGAGGGTGATGACGGGCTTTTCTTCGACCCGCAGCCGCAAGTCGATGGTGTCGCGCTGGTCTTCGATGCCGATGTAGTCGAGGGTCACGCGGCTGAAGAGACCGGTTTTGCGCAGCCGCGAAACGCCATCGGCGATGTCCCGCGGACGCAGCTCTTTCGACGCCACTGCAAACTCGCGCAAGATGACGTCTTCACGGGTGCGGTTGTTGCCGTCGACGAACAAGGTGCCACGGCGCACGCGTCCGCGTCCGAGTTTTTGGTGGTGCTTCGACTTCTCTTCAAACTTGGTCTTCGCCGCGCCTTCGACGTCGGCGGTGAGCTGCAGCACCACGTGCCCGTCTTCCAAAAAGTCCTTCAGCGACAACTCCGCCTTGGCAAACGGAAAGCCGTTGGCCACCAACACGTTCAACGCACGACGTCCGTCGACGTCGAGGGGGTCGGTCTCGCCGGGCAAGAACGGCGCCCCCTTGCAGCTCTCGGGTTTGACCAGCGGCTGGTTCTTCTGGCCCAGCTCTCCTCGCTGGCAGTGGGCCATGGCTTTGAGCACCGCCGGCACCAGCTCGGCCGGGACGCCCTCGACGTCGATGCGCTCCACCACCCACCGCGACTCTTCTTGAATCTCAAACACCACCCGCAACTTGTCGTCGTCGACGCGCACGGCCCGCGCTTGCACCTCCACCTCAGAGAAGCCCGCCTGTTCGTAGAACGCCATCAGACGCTGCCGGTCGGCCTCCACGTCAGACACCGAGATGAACCCGGCATAGCGACTGCTGCGCGGCTGCGACGCCAGTCCAATGGCCATGAGCTCGTCGTTGGTGAAGGCTTCGTTGCCAATGAACACCACCTCCTGCACCGCCAACGCCGGACCCGGCTGAATGTGAAAGTCGACTTCGACGCGGTTGGGCGGCACTTGTCGCACCACCGGCCGAATGCTCGCCTGGGTGTAGCCGTGCTGCGCCAACACCTCTTTGAGACGGATGGCGCTGAGTCCGACTTCGGCGGGCTGTGCCGAGCGTGCCGACGAGAAGGTCAGAGCGTCTTCAAGCTCTTTCATCGACACCGACGTTTCCCACGCCGCCGTCAATGGCAGGTTCACGTTGTGCTGCACAAAGCGCGACATGAACTCTGGGATGCCCCGCGCAGCGCCGCCGATGCCTTCGCCCAACGCCGTCCACCGTGGGTGCCAGAAGATGTCCGGCCGTCGTTGTTGCTGCACGACGTTTCCGTCGTCGTCTTCGATGAACAGCCGCACGACCAAATGCGGCCCCAACTGCAAGGTGACGTCGAGGTCGACGCAGATCGAAGGAAGCGCCCCCTCGTTGCGCTCCTGTTGGCGACCCGTCAGGCGGCATTCCTCATGCGGCGTCTGCATGGGGTCGTGCCAGGTGGTCTTCACCTTCACCCGGGCTTGGGGGTAGCCCGCCTTCACCAACTTCTGTTCGGTGGCCTTGACCACCGAACGCAGCCGTTCTTTCGAGAAGCAGGCGAGCGACCACATCTCGAACCCCTCCAAGAATCCGTCGCCCACACACATCCGTGCGAAGGTGTCGTGCAGCTCCTTCGAGGAGAACGGCGCCGCGTTGTGCACCGTCACCTGGCGCACCTGGGCGAACTCACCACCGTCGATGCGCACCTTCACCTCGACGTCGGAGGAGTCGGCCACCGGCGGACTCTGAATGCGCACCTTGGCCCCACGTAGCCCCTTGCGTTCCAAGAACCGCTCCAAGCGCACCTTCTGACGACCGATGCGGCTCTTGCCCGACTCATCGCGCTTTTCGAGAATCTCGCCTGGCCGCAAAAACACCCGCCGCCGCACTTCCTCCTCGAGAAACGTCCACGGCACGCCCTCCAACTCCAGGCTGCGGATGGTGACGAAACGCGTTGCGCCGCACACCAGCTCTTTCGCCCCCTTCTTGCCGACGGCGTTGTAGCGGCACACGGCGGCCCGGTACCGGCCGATGCTCATGATGCGTTTCTCGGCTTGCTGCGCCAGCTCTCCCGTCGCCTCCTTGCCCAAAAACGGCAGCATGTAGTGCTGCAGCTGCGCCTCTTCGCCCTCGACGGGGCGGTCGACGTGAATCTTCATGCGCACCAGGTTGCCCGGCCGCTTGTCGAGGGGGTCGGTGCGGGGTTTTTCGATCTCCTTCGGCAGTGGCGCCATCTTCATGGGCAGCGGCACGACGATGACTTTCTTCTGCAGCGGCTGCACCGCTCCTGGCGCGGCGGGTGCGCCTGCCGTCCATTCGATGGTTGCAGAATCGTCGTCACCCACGTCGTCGCCGTCTGTCGCCGATTCGACAGTTTTGGGATTGTCTGCATCCAAGCCTTGCGCAGACACCGGCCCCACCAGCGCGCAACCCGCCAGCAGCAGCATCCAGGAGAGCTTCGTCGACGTCATTGCTCGAAGAACCTCAGGCTCAAGCGCAGGTTGCCCGACGCCGCTTGCGCGTTCGAGGCGCTCGCCCCCGACGTGCTTGTCTTCACCTCTGCCCCAAAGGCCAGCTCGCGAAACGGCAGCGGCGCTGGCAGGTGGTCAAACACCAACAAACGCACCCGCGCTTGGGTGTCGTTGTTGCCTTCGAAGCCAACGCCCAGCTCACTCTCGAACTCCACGCGTTGGCCAATCTGATACTTCACGCCCGTCGCCACGCGATCGGTCTCGGCAAAGACGTTCCACTCCAAGTTCGCTCCGAGTTCGCGGGCGATGGCGTCTTCGACCTCACGGGTGAACGCTGCGGTCAACTCGCCCGAGACGGCCCGTACGGCTGCGTCAGGGTCGGCGTCGCCGGCCTGCGCGAGGGGAAAGCCGAACAAAATGAACTTCAACAACTCGGTGTCGGTGAGGCTGCGCTCGGCGTCCGCTGCCTCCAGCGACAGCCGCAATCGCTCGGTGTCGCCCGCCAATTCCAACGCGCACGCCGTCTCCGCCTCGAACCCGGTGCGCGCGGGGTCGAGTTCGGCGTTGGCCAGCAGATAGATGCGCGGCTCAATGCCGGCGCTCCCCCGTGGGAACTCCACCCGCGTCTGCGTCAACTCAAAGTCAGCGTAGGGAAACTGAAAGCTTCCGCGCGAGGCCTCGATGGCGCCGAGCACGGTGTACACCTGGGCGCTGTCTTCGAGGCGGATGCCCCCGGTGAGGTCGGCCTCCAACAAGAACGACGCCACGTCGGCCTCCACGTGAAAGCTCCGCACGTCGACGCCGACGTCAAACTCGAGGTTTTCCAGCGACACCGCCGCCAGGGTGTCGACGAGGGGCTTGCTGGCCTCGCCCGGGGCGTGTTCGATGACGAAGTTCTTCATGGCGAACTTCTCGCGCACCGAGCCGTCTGTGACCTCGATGCGGCCTTTCAACACCGGCTTTTTGTAGGGGCCGCGCAAGCTGAGGTCGACGGCCGTCTCGACGCTGGTGGTGCCCGACTGGTAGCTGAGCCCGTTGCCCACCAAAATGACGTCCCACTTTTCGACAAAAAAGGCGCGGCCGTCTTGGCCGTCAAGGTTGGCCAGCAGCGTGCCGTCGAGGGTGGCGGTGCCGTCGTCGAGGGCGACGGTGAGGCCGTCGCTGCGAATGGTCTGTTTGAGCGCGCCCTCGTCGCTGGAGGAGAACAGCAGTTTGCCGCGTTCAAACACCACCGCCTGACGCAGCGCACGTGGCGTCACCGACGCGCCCTTTTGGGGTTGCAGCACGCCGTCGAGGCGGGGCGCGTTGTAGGGGCCGTTGATCTTCAAGTGTGCCGTCGCCGCCCCCGTGCCCGACGAAAACGTCTCAGGCAGCAGCGTCAGCGTGGCCAATCCGATGAGGCCGTCGACTTCGGCGTGCAGCTCTTTGGTGCCAAATTTGCCTTGGATGACGACGTCACTGTCGCCCACTTGGTAGCGCAGCGGCGTCACCAACTCGACGGTGCTGTCGGGGTGCAGGCGGATGCGACTCGGCACCTTCAGCGTCGCCTCGGGCGCACGGTCGGCGGCCAACTGTTGTTCGAGCAATGTGAAGTTGCCCTGGGTGACGACCTTGGCGCCCTTCTCTTTGCCCCGGCGCACCACGAGTTGACCGCTGAGCCCCACCGACGCTTGCGTCTTGCTCTTTTGCAGCGCCCGCACGTAGGCCGGGAGGCTGTCTTCGGTGACGCCGACGTCGACGCCGAGGTGAAACGAGCCTGTCGTCTGGTCGACGGGGCCTTTGACATCGGCCCAAATGCGCTCGCCAAGAGAACAGTTGGGGCCGCGCACGGCCACCTGCTTCGTCGTCGGAAACGCACACACCGACGCACGCAACAGCCCTTTGTCGAGCTTGCCCTGCACCCGCACCGCGCCCCGTGCCGTGAACAGCGCCATGTCTTCGATGGTGGTTTTCGCCGCCTTGGTCGTCGGCGGCGGCATCAGCGTCACATCGGGCACCTGCGCCTGAAAGGTGGCGTCGAGGGCGCCGACCTTCCCCGTCACCACAACGGTGCCCGCCGCCGTGCCGTCGATGGCCGAGATGTCGGGCTCCAGCTTCTGGGTCCATGGCAGCAACTCCATGTCGCTGACGCGCAAACGCGCATGCACCTGTTCAGACGACACCGCATACGCGGCGCGGAGCTGCAGTGTTCCGACGCCGCCCGTCAGGTGGCTCGAAGCCTGCACCAGTTGCCCGTCGACGACGACGCCGTTTTGCAGCGTCGGATTGAGAAACACATCCAATGGGCCGCCGCCCAGGGAGGTCCCGTCGACGGCGAGGTCGCGCACGTCGAGATCGCCGACCACCTGCGGCTCAGCGACGGGCCCGTGCAGGTCGAACACGCCGCGCACCACGCCTTCGAGGTTGGCGCTCTTGGCGTTTTGCACCTCGGCCAGCTGCAGCGCGTGCAGCAACACCCGGCCCTGCAGCGTCGACGCTTTGGTGCGCAACACGATGTCGGTGGCGCTGGCCTGCAACATGTCGCTGTCGACGCGCAGACGCTCGACGACAAGGTCGTCTTTGGTGAGCTGCAGCGCGACGGTGTGGGCGGTGTTCATGGCCAGCTGTGCGGTGATGACGCCCAGCTTTTCGTTCTGCACCTCGACGTCGGTGGCGCGCAGCGACACTTGCACCGACGGCGTTTTGGCCGGCCCCGACACCACCGCCGTCACCGCGGCCCCGCCTTTCACGCCGGGGTCTTTGCCGTCGGGCGTGCGGATCGCCTGCAGGCGTCCGCCCACCACCGTCGCCGTCACCTGCAGCGGCAGCGACTTGCGTTTGAGGTCAACGCGCACCTCGCCGCCGAGACGTCCTCCGAGCACCGTGCCCGACAACTCCGTGAGGCGCACCTCAGACGTCGTCACCCGCACTTTTGCCGCCAACGCTTGCATGGGGTTGCCCCAGGCCGTGACGCGGTCAACGACGGCGTTGCCATCGACGACGACGCCGTCAAAGGGGCCGCGCACTTGCCCGTTGAACGTCGTCGGCCCCAACACCAACTCCGCAGGTAGGCCTTCGACAAACACCTCTGGGCGCTGCACATCGGCCGCCACCCGCAACGCCAGCGACTTGTCTTTCAACGAGACGGGGCCCTGCGCCGTCGCCGTCCACGCGTTCGTCGACCGCACTTTCACCGAGCGCACCTGCAACACGTTGGGGTCGACGCTCAGCAGCGCGTCGACGTCGAGGCGGCGGCCGAAGTCGAGCGAGAACGCCCGCGGGCGCTTGGCATTGACCTTCGCCTCCACCCGCAAGGGGTGCTTACCGTCGACGGCGCCGAGCAGCCGTACGTCTCCGTTGAGCAGCCCCTCAGGCCGGGGGTCGAGCTTCGCCGGTGCCAACGCCGCCGCCAGAGGAACATCAACGACGCCGACCTTGGCCGCCAGCACGAGGTCGGCGATGCGCAAGTCGCCAGAAACCTTCAACTTGCCGGCCCAGGTTTTGGTCTTCTGCGTTGGGGCCGCCAGACGGGCGACAACGTCGTCGAGGAGGACCTTGTCTTTGTTGACCCGCACCTTCGCTCTGACGTCGTGGATTCTGTAGTCGTATGCGGCGAAGGCGCCCGCTTTGACGTCGAGGTGCACCATGGGGTTCTTGAAGGGGCCGGTGACTTTGAAGTCGACGTCGGCAGCGGGAAGCGCAAAAGGTGGTGGTGCCAGCCGGGCGGGCCAGGTGTTTTTCGTCGTCGACGCTTCGCCCCGCAGCTGGAGATTGCCGCCGTTCAACAGGCCGACGCGTCCGGCCAAGGTGACCGGGGCGTCGATGACGGTGGCGCGCACGCCGGTGAGGTCGATGACATTGTCGTGCAGGCGCAGTTGGTCGACGTAGGCGTGGTGCAGCGACACGTCCATGGGTTTGAGCTTGAGAGCCCCCTGGGCGACCGAGATGTCATTGACCTCGACGACGACGTCAGTGTCGCGCAGGTGGATCTCCACCCGTCCGTGCCCGTCTGCATCGGTGGCGGTGATGGTGACGTTTTCGCCGTCGCGAAACCGCATGTCGCCATCTGAGAAGGCGAAGCGGTCGATGCGGATGGTGATGTCTGGTGGGGGTTTGTTGTCGTCCGACGACGCCTTCGGCTTTTTCGGGGCAAACGCCTCCAGCAAGTTGAGCTTGCCGTTGCGCATCTCCAGCAGCAGCTTCGGCTCGTCGACCGAAAGCGTCTTGATGACAATGTCGCCCGACAGCAAAGGCCGCAGGGCCAGGTCGGCCTGCAAACGCTTGACCTTGGCCACGGCGCGGTTGCCCGGCGCAAACACCACCACGTCGTGCAACACCGCCGTGGACGGCGCGTGGTACTCCACCCGTCGAGGTCGCAACTCCCCCGCGATGATGTCGTTGACGACGCCGACGAACGTCCCGGGCAAGCTGTCAGACAGACCCGCCAAGCGCAGCAGCGTGTCCGACGTCGTCGGTGCGCGTGGCGCAGGTGGGGTTGCCCCTGAAGACGTCACCGCCACGGCCAACAACATCAAGAGCAGAAAGACGCGCGCGAGCTGGCGCCCACGACGTCGTTGACGACGTCGCTGCGGGGGCGATCCACTGGCGCTGCTCACTCGGCCCATGGCGCATGCTCTTCACAGTGGTCGACGACGTGCAAGGCGTGAATTCGGACGCTTCGCTCTGGAATGCAAAGCCGCCAAAGGCTCACTCCCCCTCGTCACGCCCCTCCGCTTGTTGCGCCGCCAAAAAGGGATTCGGCGCCAACACGGTCTTGTCGGCTTGTGCCGAGGCCGCAGCGGGTGCTGCTGGGGCCGGAGCTGCGGCCGGCGCGGGTGCTGCTGCGACGGCCGGCACAGCAGCAACGGCTGGGGCAGGCGCCGGCGCCGGTGCGACGGCCGCGGCACGTTTGGCTTGTTCGAGCTGTTCTTCGAGCTTGCGCACTTTGGCGTGGGCCGCGTCGTGCGACGCCGACACCCGCGACAGATTCAGGTGCGCCTGCGAAAGCTTCTCTTCGGTCGCCTTCAGCTTGGCCTCCAGCTCTTTGGCCGCCCCGTCATCGACGGGCGCAGCTTCTGCAGCGGGCGCCGACGCGGCCGCCTCCTCGAGCTCTTTCACCTTGGCCGTCGCCGCATCTGCCACTTTGGTCTTCACCGCCAACTGTTGCTCGGCAAGCTTCAGCTTGTCTTGCAGCGCCGACACTTCTGCTGCCGACGACGACGACGACACGCGCGCCTGCTCGGCCTCTTCGACCTTGATGCGCGCTTGCTCCAACTCATGCGAGCGCTGCTCCAACAACGCCTGCAAACGAGCGGTTTCGACCCGCAGGCTGCCCTCGACTTCGCTCTGCCCTGCGGCCGCTTCTGTGCGGGCCTTTTCGACGTCCGCACGCGCAGCAGCGACTTCGGCATCGCGCTGTTCGACCAGTTTTTGCAGGCGCTCAACGTCGTCGGTGGACGGCCCCTTCGCCCGTTCTTCACGCTCGTTTGCCAGCGCCTGCAACGCCTCCACCGCCTGGGCGTTGGCCGCGTCGACGGCGGCCTTTGCTTCGCCGGCTTCTTTGCGGGCGTCTTCGAGCGCCGACGTCAACCGAGCGACGTCTTGGGCCTGTGACGCGGCCGCTTCGGCGCCAGCTTGTTGGGTGGCCGCCGCTTCTTGCGCACGGGTCAACGCTTGTTGCAGCTCCGCGATTTGTCCGGCTTGCGCTTCGAGACGGGCGGCTTTCTCGTCGTCAGACGCCTCTTCTTGGCTCAGCGATTCTTTCGTTGACGCCAACTCCACCTCGAGCTGCTCGACCCGTTCGCGCATCGACGCCGCGCGCTCTTGCGCCATGCGCGCCGACTCTTCGATCTCCGACGTCACCGTCGACTGCGCAGCCAGTTCGGCCCGCAACTCCGACACGCTCTTGTCGAGCGCCGCCTTCTTCTCGTCGAGCTCGGCGTATGCTTGAGACTTCGCCTCCAACGACTGCGCCGTCTCCGCGAGGCGCTCCTTCTGCAGCGCGACCTCCCGCTGCTGGGCGCCCAACTGCTCCTCCAGAGAGTGCAGCTGGGTCTCCATGGTCGACTTGGTCGTCGACGCGTCGTTCAACTTGCCCTGCAGGTCGTCGAGTTCGAGTTCTTTGGCGGCCAGCTTCTCGCCCAGCTTGGCCTGCTGCTCCCGCACGACTTCGAGCTCGGCGTTCTGCTCCGACACCGTCGTCGTCAGCCGGGTGTTTTGCCCTTCGAGGGTGACGTTCTGGCCGTCGACTTCACGCACCCGACTGAGCAGCTCTGAAATGCGGTCGTCGCGCGACGACAGCGTCTGCCGTTGGGCCCCGAGGTCTTCACGTGCGTCGGCGAGATCGCGCTCCAACTCTTGCACCCGTTGCTGGCGGTCTTTGAGCTCCTGGGCCTTCAGCTCCATGTCGCGCGCAGCGTCTTCTTCGGCCTGCGTTCGCAGGCGACGCTCGTCGGTGAGGGCGGCGTACTGCAGCTCCATCTGCTCCTGCATTTCGCCTTGTTGGTATTTGTAGCCGTCGAGCTCGTGCCGCACTTGGATGAGCTCTTTTTCAAGCCGTTCTTCGACTTCGGCGGCAGCTTGGCGTTGTGCGGTGAGCGTCTCGTCGAGGTCGCGCACCTGGTCGTCGGTGGACTCGACCTCGGCCTTCAGCTTGTCGCGCTGGGTCTCGGTCTTCTCGAGCGTCATCTCCAAGTCTTCGATGCGCGCATACAGGCGGTCGAGGGTTTTGTCGCGGTGGCGTCGCTGGGCACGCTCAAACAGCTGGGTGCGCTCCAATCGAGCAAACAGGTTCGACAACGCGGTCTCGCCGAGGGTGCGCTCCTCGACGAGCATGGCCGCCAGACGCTCCACCTCGGCTTGAGCCGTCTGCAATTCGATGCGGTAGCGCGCCTGGTCCAAGCGTCGTCCCTCGTCCGACACCGACAGCTGCTGCAGCGCCTTGCGTTTTTGCCGCTCCAAATACGGGATGAGGCGGTCGGTGTGAAACAGCCGTTCTTCGACGTCAAACAGCCGGGCCATGCTCTCTCGCAAGGCGTCTTCGGCTTCGCGTCGTGCCTGTTTCTCGCGCAACAACACCGCATCGGCGTGCTGCAACAGCGCCTGCTCGCTCTCGCGCCGCTGTAGGTCTTTGAGCCGGGCGTGGGTCTCGTGTCGACGAGCGGCGAGCTGGGTGCGCGCCAAATCCTCTTCGGTGCCCTTCAGTTGGTCTTTCAGGCCCTTCACCCGCAGCTCGCGCTGTCGCACTTGATCTTCGAGACGCAGCACTTCGTTGAACGACGCTTGCATCAACGTGTGGTGGTGCTGCTCGTAGGTTTTGTAGGCCTTTTCCCAGTCGAAGATGTGCTTCTTCAAAAGCTCTTCGTTCTGCTCTTTCTCGTCGCCGAGCTTGCGCAGATCCCGCCGCAGACGGTTGAGCTGATCTTCTTTCGACGCCACCTCTTGGATCAGCTGGGCCTCTTGCAGCGAGTGGGCGTCGTATTGGTCGCCGATGCTGCGGCCGAACTCCTCGGTGCGTCGCTCCATCTCGGCGTGCGCTTCTTCGAGCTCCGCCTGCAGTTCTTCAATTTTCAGACGGAGGCCAGCGACCTCGACGTCCTTCTGCCCAAAGGCCTCCTCCTGCACCACCAGCTGTTGGTTGCGGAGGTTCCAGATGTTTTTGAGCTTGGCGATCTCCGCCTCACGCTGCCGCAAGCTCTCTTGCAACAGCGCCACTTTGCGATCCGGCCCCGACAACGTCGGCGAGATGTTGCGCGGCGTGGTGTCGACGGCAGGCCCATCGGTGTCTTCGATGTTCTCAAAGACGTCCTCGACGAACGACAGATCGGCTTCTGACAAGCCGAGCGCGTCGCCCCCCATGGCGGCGGTGGCGGGGATGGTGTTGGGCAACGCCGCGAACTGCCCCGTCATCGGCGGCGGGGCAAAGCTGTCGGGCAACGTGGGCGGCGGAGCGGGGATGTCGTCGACGTCCACCTCGTCGACGTCGTCGACCTCCAACACTTCGGGCACGCTCTTGGCGGCTTCGAGCAGCTCTTTGCGCGACACAGGCAGACGAATGTAGGCGTCGGCCGGAAACTGCTGGCTGCGGTGTTTGTCGATGGCGTCTTTGTTGAGGTCGCTCGTCGACAACACCACGGCGGTGGCGCTCACGGTGCCTTGTCGTTTGAGCCGTGACACCAGCGCCAGGCCGTTTTGCCCTGGACGTTCATGACGCAAAATCACGACGTCGGGCGTGTGCGCACTCAGCTCCCGCAGCAGGTCGCCTTCGGCAAAAATGGAGACGTCGTACCCGTCTTCCATCAAGATCGCCGCCTGCTTGCGGGCTTCGTCTGGATCAGGCTCTGCGATGAGCGCGCGTTTGACCATGACTCTGAACTCGTCTTCTCCGCTTGCCTGTGCGGCCAGCGCTGTCGTCTCACCGACGCCGGGCGGATTGCGCGCCGGTGCCGTCGGCTGTGCACCAGCCGAGCCCGACGCTAGCCGGGTCTGCGCGAGATCGCCAACTTGGCGCCAATCGTAGCCAGGGAGGTGAGACGAATGGCCTGGGGCCCGTCGCACCACGGGACATGCCATCTGAAGTTCGCGTCGTCTGACCCCGCTGGGCGAAGCTGCGCCAGCAAATTCGCGAGCCCCGCTTCGGTGCGCTAAGGGAGGGATCGCGTTCGCACCTGCGCGCCTCGCGCACGGCAAGCTGGGAGATCATTGGTGGGCCTGCGTCTAGACACCCGATTGTCGAAATACCTCCTCGAGCACCAGCTGGTGGCCGTGGAGATGCTCGAAGACGCGGTGCAACAGCAGGTGGTGCACGGCGGCGCGCTCGACACCCTGCTCCTCGAGCTCGGCGCCATCGATGAGGCCGCCCTCACTGCGGCGCTCACCGTCGCCTGGGACACCGACGTCGTCGCTCCGTCCCTCCTCGACGAGCCCGCCAAAGAAGCAGTCGCCACCCTGCCCTCGCGCATGGCCGTCGCCATGGGGTTGTGCCCGGTCGACATGGGATCCGGCAGCCTCCACGTCGCTGTGGCGGCGCCGTTGGATCGCGTGTTGCTCGACGAGGTCGGCGCCCTGGTGGGCGTGCCGCTGAAACCCTTCGTCGTCCCTGAGGTGCGGCTGTTGCAGGCGCTGCACCGCGCCTACGACGCCCCCCTTGAAGAGCGATTCGCGTCTTTGTTGCGGCGGCTCGACGGCGACAGCAGCGTCCCCGACCACAAACAGCTCGTCGCCGAGGCAGAAGAAGCCGACGCCACGGGTGAAGTGGCGGCCGCTGCACCTGAAGACATCTCCCCTGCGGCAGCCGCCACCTGGGACGTCGTCGAGGCGTTGGCCCACCTGGCCGCGCAAGAGTCGCGCGAAGGCATCGCCCAGGTCGCCGTCAGCTTTGCGCTGCGGTTTGTGCCCTTCGCCGCCGTGTTCGGCATTCGCAACAGCCGCGCCGTCGGCTGGCACCGCGCCGGCCCTTGTGAAGGGGCCCAGTTCGGCGCCGTTGAGTTGGTGATCCCCGACGACAGCGTCGTCAAACAAGTCCTCGACTCGCCGTCGCCGCTGTTGGGCAAGCCGCCCATCACCAATGGCAACTCCACGTTCTTCGGCTGGGTTGGACGTCGGCGTCCGCGCACCGCGCTGCTGATCCCCATCGTGGTCGCCCGTCGCACGGTCGGCGTGCTCTACGCAGATGGCGGCGTGCGGCCGCGTGAGATCCAGTTCCTCTCGGATCTGGTGTCGTTCGGCGCGCGCATCGGCCCCGCCTTCGAAGCCCTGCTGCGTGCCCGACACCGGGCCACCGCCGACCTCATCCGGTCCGAAACGCCAGGGCAGACCCTCAGCCCTGCCCGCCAAGATGGCACCAGCCCCTTCGCCCAAGGCTACCAAGGGCCTGGGAGCCTCGGTGCCCCCGCCACCCCGCAGGTGGCGCCGATGCCACCTCCCTCCGCGTCGACAGCGACGGGCATGATGCCCGTCGACGCTGCGACCCTCGCCGACGACGGTGCGGTCGACGCAGATTCAGAAGCGCCCAGCGTTGGGCCCGACATCGGCTTCGCCGTCAGCGAAGATGCCCCCGTCGACATCGCGCCTCCCGCCGATGCCCAAGCCGATGCCCAGGCCGATGCCCAGGTGGCTCCTGTTCCGGATGTTTCTGGGCACGGCGTCGATGAACAGGCGCACGAACAGATCGACGACGGCGTGCTCGACGACGAAGAAGACGTGGAGATCGATCCCGACCTGATCCCCACCGAAGTCTTTCCCGCACGCACCATCAAGACGGCTGCGCTCGACACCGAAGTTGCCGACGACGACAACGAAGACGAAGACGAAGACGAAGACGAAGACGAATGGGACGACATCGTCTTGCCGGAGTCGACCAACCTCGCTCCCGTCGAACGCACCCCGTCGACGCGCATCCAGCTTCCCGAGTTGGAGGCGCTGTCGACACCGCCGACGTCGGCCGAAGTCACGCCGCAGACGCCGTTTGCCGGGCTCGTCGCCGAAGAAGCCGAGGCCCGTTCGGGCGAAGGCGCTCCCGCCGAAGACGCCGCCCCCGTCGTGGAGTCGCGCACCAAGACCAAACCGCTGACGCCGGTGATGGCCCTCGACCCCTCTGCGTTGGAGCCTGTCGACGACGCTGGCGTGTCCGAACCTGTTGCCACCATCGAACCTGCGCCGCAGCCCGCGACGACAACGCAGAAGTTTGTCGACCCGGCGACCCGTCCGCCGCAGCTGTCGGCGTCTGACTTTGAAGAAGAAGAGACGGCGGCCGTCGAGATCCTCGCCCACGACGAGCGCACCGAGACCGACTTTGAGCTCACCCCCGACCTCATGGGCGGCGACATGACGCTGGCGGGGACGGCCGTTCCTGCAGGCGCAGCCCCCCCGGCCGCAGTGCAAGATGCCGCGGTGGCGACGACGAATCCGGCTGGCGTCGAGATTTCGCTCGGCTCCATTGAGGCCACACCCACGCCTGAACGGCCCAAGACGCCCGAGGAGTGGGTTGAAGATCTGGAGTCGCTCAACGCCTCCAAGGTCACCGCCGCCAAAGCAGAGCTGTTGCGCCTGGGCGCGTCAGCGCTCGACGCCCTCACCCGGCGGTTCCCCGGTCGTCTCGTCGTCGATCCCTTCGGCCCCGGCAAACGACCGACGACGCCAGAGCAGCTCGGCCCCTTGCTTGAGGTCGTCATGGCTCTGGGCGAAGAAGGCCTGTTTGCAGCCATCCCGCATTTGACGTCGAAGCATGCCGCTCGACGCTACGCGGCCGCTTTTGTCTTTCGCCTGTCACTCGACGAACGCGCCATCGACTTGTTGCCGGGGCTGTTGCACGACCCGGAGCCGCGCATTCGCACCCTCGCCGCCGAAACCTTGGCGGGGCTGATGGCACATCCGCGGTTTGAAGCCGTGCTCACCGGCGTCCGCTCCATGTTGAAGTCGCCCGCCCGCGACGCGCAGTTGCGGGGGGTGCAGCTGCTCGGCACCTTCAAAGATGTGGCCTCGGTGCCAACGCTCATCTCTTTCGTCGAGGAGCGCCACGCCGACCTCTCCCTCGCGGCCCGTGACGCGCTCATGCAGATCACCTTGCAAGACTTCGGCACCAAGACCCGGCCGTGGCGCAAATGGTGGGACAAGGCCCGCAAAGTCAGCCGCATCGACTGGCTCATCGACGGGCTCAGCAGCAAAGACCGCGACATTCGCAAACAAGCCATCACCGAGTTGCGTGCCCTCGCGGGCCAAGACTTCGGCTTCCGCGTCGACGACAACCCCAAACAGCGCGACGCTGCCACCCAAGCGTTCGCCCGTTGGTGGACCGAGCGCAAACGCGCCATGGGTTGGTGACCCGCAAAGCGCGGCGAAGACGTTGTCGGCGGGAGGCGCTGCCGATGCGGGAGCGTCGAGCGGATGGGAGCCTGCTCCCCATCGACGAAACCGAAGAACGTGGGCGAGGTTGATGTCGCCGAACACGCCCGAGGGTTATGGGTTTTGCGGTTTCTCGGGCGCCGGCATGTCGTCGAGGTGCAGCTGGTGGTACTCGACGTCGGCTTCGGTCCAGGTGACCCCATCAATCACGCTGTGCAGCAGGTACCGTGCTTTGTCGCCGTCGCCCGACAGCTTTGACAATGCCCCTGTCTTGAGATCGACGGCGTAGACGTTGTCTTGCAACCGGCACATGGCATCGCGCAGCCGTTCAACAAGCACCACGCGGTCGTCGAGAAACACGGCGCGCAGCCGCTGTCGCTTGGTGTGCATGGGCAATGGCTGCCCTTCGAAAGAGACGCCTTCGACGAAGCGAAGCAGCTGGCGACGTCCTCCCTCCTCGACGACGTCGACGCCGCGGGCGAGGTCGATGATGGCGAATCCCTCGTGGGTCGGACTCGCCCAGATGCCTTTGTCCAACGGGATGTGGTGCCAGCTGCCGTTCTTCAAACGCAACGACGCCCGGTGCTTGCTGTGCACCATGACGTGGCCATGCACCACCGACGCGTCGGCCGGCAGCTCATGGTTCGGCAGCTGGGTTTCTTGGCCCTGGGCGTCGACGAAGACCAACCCCGTCGTCGGGCGGACGCCCGTCCAACCATGGCGCTCCCCTTCGACGTCATACAGCGGCTGCAATCCCTTCGCCGTGGCGGGCGTCGTGCCCCCGTCAGCGATTGGCGCACCGGCGTTGTCGACGTCGTTGCGCCACAGCCAAACGTCCCGCCAACCGTCGTGCACGCCGCTGCCATCGGCCTTGCGAAAGATGCGGATGGCAACGCCCGCTGGGGTCCACCTGGGATGGGCCCACACCTCGTCGTCGTCGAGGTCAAGCAGCGGGACCGCCCGCATCTCGCCCGATCCCTGACGCCGCACCCGCAGCTGGTCGCCGTCCACCCAGGCCACCGCCGTGGCCGACATGGCCAGGCCGGCCACCGGATTCCACGGCACGGTGTTCATGGCGCCCTTGGTGTAGCGGTGCACAAAGCGGTGGCCGGGCCAGCTCACCTCCCACTCGTGGTGGGCCCGGGCCACAGCCCGCACGTCGAGCAACTGGCGAAACCCACCCGACTGGTTGAGCGGCACCTTTTCCGTGCGGTGCTCAGGCGTCTTGAAGTCGACCACCCACGCCTCCGGATGGCGCAAGCGAAACAACGTGGTCTCACAGCCCTCAATGAGCCGACCGGTCATCCACCGATGACGCAGATCGATCTCCTTGTCGGTGATGGAATCCACCGGCTGCGGCGTCAAAGTCTGCAACCACAGCCACACCGCAGCGAGGATGCCGGCCACCAACAACGCCAATCCAATTTGCAGTGGGGGACGCACAAACCACCTTGACCGAGGAGAACTTGTAGACCATATCGTATCCGCGTCCGCGACGAGGACTGAAAGCAGTCCACACACCATCGGGGTGTAGCTCAGCTTGGTAGAGCGCTTGCTTCGGGAGCAAGAGGTCGCATGTTCAAATCCTGTCACCCCGACCAAAGACCGTTTCGAGCTTTGCTCGAAGCGGTCTTTTCCTCATTGTAGTGAAGGGGGCGTAGGCCCCCTTCCCCCGTCCCGGCAAAGCCGGAGACGGGCCCCCCCCTCGCTTCGCGGCTCCCTCCGGTCGCTTCGTGTCGTGTCGACTTGGTTCCTCGACGCTGGGTCCACTCCTTCACGAGATGCGAACCATGGGCCAAGTCACCATGTTTCAGGTGCACTGCTGTGCACCGAGTGCGCGAAGACAAACTCAGAGTTGGCGACGCTGCTTGGACTGAGCGAGACGCAGGTTTCGACCACCGCAGATGTCTACGACGTCGCTGGCGGTGTCGGTGTCTTTGAGCTGGACTGCTTCCGCGGTGTTCCCGCGCTCCTCGTCGCGCCGGGAACCCGTGAGGCGTTGGAGGCTGCGATTGGAAGCTGGGAGGAGGATTTCCGTCAAAGCCGCATGCTGGAGTGAGGTCACCCCCGACTGCGCGCCAACCGCTCATCGCCACCTGCCGCAATCGAGGCGGCCACCTCGTCGAACCACGCAAACGCCGCCCACTGCTCTTTGCCCGTGACGTCGACAATCATCGCCACCAAAGCGTGTTCGACGACGTCGACGCGCTTGCCCTTCCACAGTTTGTCCGCAGTCGTCACCAACACCTCCTCGAGCATTGTCGCCAGGGCAACGTCGCCGTGTGTGGCGCAAAACACGGCGACGTCGTCGGCCACACCGTGGTCGAGCAACATGACGCGCCCCGCTTCTTCATGACGACGGCCAGGCCCATCCAACTCTTCTGGGTGCAACAACTTGCCGCTGTCGTGCAGCAGACAACCACACCGCACCCGGTCGTCGTCGACGATGACACCGCCCCAGGCGTGCAGCGCTCGCAGCAGTTGCTCCCCCGCCTCCAACACCAACTCGCCGTGTCGCTGCAGGCGGCGTCGGGTGCTCTCCTCATCGGCAGGCAACGTTTGGAGAAGTTCGCGTGCTTGGCTGGGTGTCATCCGCATCTCCCTCGAGGGTGAGGTATAGCTGTGACTCAGTCCCCCGCAAGTCCACCTCGTCGGAGACGCCATGCTTGAAGTCCGCATCGACATTCACATCGCCCGCCCTGCTCCTGTGGTGTTCGGCGTCGTCAGCGACATGGCGCAAAACCCACGTTGGCAAAAAGGCATGGACGCCTGCACCTGGACCCTCGGCGGCCCCGACGTCGACAGCGGCGTGCAGGTGGGCCACACCTACGACCAAGAGGCGCACTTCATGGGCAAGCCCATCATCAGCCGCTTCAAGGTCACCGAGTTCGACGCTGGACACCGGATTCGCATCGAGACCTATGAGAGCACCATGCCCCTCGACATCACCCGCAGCGTCGTCGACGCCGACCGCGATGGAAAAGACGGCGGCTGCCGTGTGCAGGCAATCATTCGGGGCGCGCCGCAAGGGCTGATGCGGCTGTTCAACCCGCTGATGAAGCCCATGGTGCGAAAGAACATCGAACGCGACTACACCCTCCTGAAGCGCATGTTGGAGGCGGGCGAGTTGGGCGTCGGCTGACGAATCTGCAGGTGGATCTGAATCTTTCGCCGCTGCTGTTCGTCACAAGCGCCATGACCCCCGTGCGTGTCTTCCTGCAGCTTGACTACGCCTGGTTCGGAGTGTTGCCGACCAGCCGTTGCCCCTAGTGGGGCTCTGACTGCATTTGTCGACGACGACGTCGACCCTCATGCAACCGCCCCACTAGGCAAGCCTCGTCGCAAACGCGAGGGCACGCCTGCAAGCGCTGTAGGCATCCGGTTCTGCCTGGGTGCCGTCTCGGCCCATCCCGCGCTCTCGCCTCCCCCATGACACCCACAAGACGACGTTTGCCACCGGCAGCGTCGACGGAGGCGTTGTGTCACGCCCCATCCAATCCCGTTCCCTTCACTCCCAACTCCACTTCCGCAACTTGGGCATCGTCGCCCACGTTGACGCTGGCAAGACCACGCTCACCGAACGCATCCTGCTCTATGCGGGCCGTTTGCGTCGGCCTGGCGAGGTCCACGACGGCGGCGCGCACATGGACAGCGACGTCCTTGAGCAACGAAAAGGCATCACCATTTCGGCGGCCGCCATCCATCTCGGCTGGCAGCGCAACGAGGTGCACCATGGCATTCACCTCATCGACACCCCCGGCCACGTCGACTTCGCCATCGAGGTCGAACGGTCGCTGCGTGTTCTCGACGGCGCTGTCGTCGTCATCGATGCCGTCAACGGCGTCGAGCCCCAGACCCAGGCCGTGGTGCGCCAAGCACGTCGCCATGGTGTGCCGCTGCTCGCCTTCGTGAACAAGTTCGACAAAGCCGGCGCCGACCTCGGCACAGCGGTGGCCAGCTTGCAGAACAAACTCGGGGTCCGCCCCGTGGTGTTGACGTTGCCCGTGTTTGACGACGACGGCGCGCTTGAAGGCGTGCTCGATGTCATCGGCGGCCAGCATCTGCGCTTCGCGGGCGAACACGGCGCCGAGGTGGTGGCCTCGGCCCCGTCCGATGCGCTCGCTGTCGCTCTGCAAACGGCACAGCAGCAACTGCTTGACCACCTCGCCGACGTCGACGACGACGTGGCGGCTGCGTTCCTCAGCGACGAAGAGGTCTCAGAAGCCACTGTGCGACAAGCGTTGCGCCTGGCGGTTCTGCGACACGATCTGCTGCCGGTGGTGGTGGGCTCCGCCTACAAGAACATCGGCGTGCAACCGTTGCTTGACGCCGTGTGCGATCTGCTGCCGTCGCCCGAGGACGTCCACGTCGACCGCGACGATGCGTTGTTGGGCTTTGTGTTCAAAGTCGAGCACGGCGACCACGGCGCCATCGCTTGGGTGCGCATGTACAACGGCGACCTCGCCGCTGGTGCCAAGGTGCGGCTGTCGTCGTCGAAGCGCGACGTTCGCGTGGGACGCGTGGCGCGACTCGACGCGGGCAAGCTGGAGCCGCAAGACGCCATCGTCGCGGGCGACATCGGCGCCGTCGTCGGCTGGGACGTGCCCACCGGCGCCACCGTCTTCGCGGCGGGGGCACCTGCGGCCGAGCCTTTGGAGTCACTGCACGTGCCTCCGCCTGTGGTGGCCGTCGCCGTCGAGCCCTCCCGTCGAGGAGAGCACAAGGCGCTGGCGGCTGCGTTGGCCAAGATGGCGGCCGCCGACCCCTCGTTGCAGGTGTCGTCGGCCGACGGACAGCTGGTGTTGGCCGGCCAAGGCGAGCTTCACCTCGAAGTGGTGCTCACCAAGGTGCAGCAGGCGGTGGGCTTTGACGTCGTGCAAGGCCCCCCTCGGGTGCAGTACAGCGAGCGGCTGACGGGCACAGCAGAGGTGCGTCATCGGTTCCGTCGTCAAGGCGGTGGACCCGGCATGTTCGCTGAGCTTCTGCTGCGTGTGCAGCCGATCGACGACGTCGAGCAAGCCTTTGGCTTCGAAAGTCGCATCAAAGGAGGCGCGGTTCCGGCCGAATACCTCCGCGGCGTCGAACGCGGGTGTCGGTCTGCCCTGGCAGAAGGCCCCAAAGGCTTTGCGGTGCACGGCGTGCAGGTCGTCGTCCTCGACGGCATGACCCACGTGCAAGACTCGAGCGACTTGGCGTTCGAGAAATGTGCGCAAGAAGCCGTTCGTCTTGCTGTGGCCAAAGCGGGCACGGCTTTGCTCGAGCCGATGGTGCGCGCCGATGTGCACACCGATGTCGACTCTGTCGGCACGGTGGTGTCTGAGGTGCAACGTCGACGAGGCCAAGTGTTGGCCCTCGACGACGTCGACCACGGACGCTGCGTCACGGCGCGGGTGCCCTTGGTGGAGACCTTCGGTTGGATGACGCAGCTGCGCTCGGCCACCCACGGCCAAGCCAGTCTGCACATGCAGCCCGACGGCGATGCCATGGTGCCTGCTGCGGTGGCAGCCCAAGTTTTGAACGATTGAGCTGCCTGCCCTCCTCGTCGCTTGTCGACGAGGGGGGCTTATTTGTCGCCAGTGGACACCGCCGGGAAGAACACCGAGAACTGCGTCCCCTTGCCCACTTCAGAGTTGACGATCACGAAGCCGCCGTTTTGGTGCACAGCGCCGTGCACCGTCGACAACCCCAAGCCGGTGCCCTCGTGCTCGGCTTTGGTGCTGAAGAAGGGCTCGAACACCCGGGCGCGCACCTCGTCGGCCATGCCGACGCCCGTGTCGGTGACCTGAAGCTCGACAAACGCATCGCCGACGACGCCGGCGGGGATGTCGGCCGCCTCCAACTGGCGGTTGCGCACGCGCACCGACACCTCGCCACCGTCGGGCATGGCGTCTTTGGCGTTCACCACCAAGTTGAGCACCACCTGGTCAAACTGTGAGAGGTCGACGCGCACTTCGTGGATGTCGTCGTCGATGCGCACCTCGAGGGCGATGGCCTCGCCAACGGCGCGCAACAGCAGTTGTTGCAGTTTGGCGAGGTGGGCCCCCAGGTGCACCTGGGTGGGTTTGATCTCTTGCTTGCGGGCAAAGCTCAACAGTTGGCGACACAAGCTCGCCGACCGCTCCGACGCCACCAGCACTTGTTCGAGGTCGTCTTTGCGCTCGTCGTCGTCGTCGAAGGTCTGCGCCACCAACGTCACGAAGTTGTGGATGACGGTGAGCATGTTGTTGAAGTCGTGGGCGACGCCACCGGCGAGGCGGCCGATGGAGTCGAGCCTTTGGCTCTCGGCCAGCTGTGCTTGCAGCGCACGGATGGGCCGCAAATCCCGCATCACCGTCGAGTAGTAGCTCAGTTCGCCTTTGGCGTTGTGGTGGGCGAGCACCACTTGCGACACCGGCACCTCGCTGCCGTCTTTGTGGCGCAGCGTCGACTCCCCTCGCCACCGGCGCTCGGCGAGGGCAACGGGAAGTGCATGTTCCAACACCTGCTGCGCGGCTTCTTCGGTGAGGTAGTCGGCAAACCGCAGCTGATGCACGTCGACGTCGTCATCGATGCCGCACAACGCTCGGCCTGCTGGGTTGATGTACAGCGTCTGCCCGTCGGGCGTCGCCATGCCCACAAAGTCAGGCGACAGCTCCGCCATGTTGCGAAACCGTTCAGCGCGCTCCTCGGCTTCTTTGCGGGCGGTGACGTCGGGAAACACCACCACGCCCGCGATGCGTTCGCCGTCGAAGTCGATGGGCGCTGCATCTGCCATCACCCAGCGCTCGACGCCATCGGTGCCGCGAATGATGACGTCTTTGCCCTCCACCACCTCGCCGTGCAGCAGCGCCCGTGACAGCGGCAGGTCTTCGGGCTCGTAGATGTCGCCGTTGGGGTAGAACGTCTGCCAACGGCTCGGGTGCTTCTCCATCGGGATGTTGGCGAGGTCGGCCTCCGTGCCTTTGCGCGTGCCCAAGGCAGCTGGATTCCAATACTCGATGACCCCGTCTGGAGCGGTGGCGATGAGAATGCCCGACGGCGACGCTTGAATCGCCGCCTTCAGCAGTTTGTTTTCACGCTTCAGATCGTCGAGCAGCTTGCGCTCGTCCTCCGTCAGTGCGGCAGAGGGTGCATCCGATTTGGACATGGTGTCCCCTTCGATGGCAGCTGTGGGCAACAGCTCAAGGGGAGGATCCCGACATCTGGTCCCCGGCGCAATCGTGGCCCCTGCTTGCTGCAGGTCGGCAGCGGCGCTGAGTCACTGTGGCCCGGAGTTGAACGCCTGACGTCGGTCGTGATGCAGCTGCAGCAAGACGGCGCCGCTCACGTGGGCCGTCTGCGCCTTCCGGCGGGCCCACCTTTCGACGACGTCGTCGAGTTGCTACGTCGCCTCAGACTCGATGGGAGGGACCATGCTCGCCAACCACCCCCGGCTGCTGCTCACGGCCGCCATTGTCGCCATCAACGTCGGATGCGCGGCCGCCCCGACTGAATCACCTGCGCCTGATGTGGCGCCGCCTCCAGCAGACGGCGGGCTGGCCCCCGACGCAGGCGCCGTCGCCGTCGACGGGGGGCACGTCGACGGGGGCCACGTCGACGGGGGGCACGTGACAGACGGCGGCGATGCGGTGGTCGATGACGGTGGGTCCATCGTGCTCGACAGCGGAGCCCCCTCACCCGACGACGCGGGCGCTTCCGTTGCCGACCCCTTCGCCCCCGGGCCCTACACCTTCGACACGTCGACGTCGTCGGTGGCGCGCGGCGACCGCACCACCCCTGTGCGCCTCCATCTGCCGGATGGCGTCGACAACCCGCCCCTCGTCGTCTTTGCTCCAGGTTTTCGCGTCGACAGCGCCCACTATGCGCCGTTGCACGAGCACCTCGTCAGCCATGGCATTGCCGTCGCCGCTGTCGATCCTGAAGACCCACTCCTCAGCGTTTCCCACCGCGCCATGGCCGACGACGTCGTCGAAGTGGTGCGCACCCTGACCTCATCGGCGCCCTTCGCCCACGACGACGTGCGGGTGGTGCTGGCCGGACACTCCCTGGGCGGCAAGGTCAGCGTCATGGCCGCCGCCGCCGCTGACGTGGACATCGCCGCGGTCGTCGCGCTGGACCCCGTCAACGGAGGCAGCCCCATCACTGGCTACAGCGAAGACCTCCCCGACATCGTCCCTGACGTCGTCGCCGCCTTGCAACAGCCGCTGTTGTTCGTCGGCGAGACCACCAACGCCGAAGCATCCGGATTCACCCAGGCGTGTGCGCCGGCTGCGCAAAACTTCACCACCTTCTTCGATGCGGCGACGTCGTCGTCGTGGGCGGTGTCCGTCGATGTCATTGGCGCCGATCACATGGACTTCGTCGACGACGCCGAGGCCTGTGGATTCGTTTGTGGCGCCTGCGAAGACGGCACCGTCGACGCCACCGACGTGCAGCACCTCACGCGCGGGTTGGTGCTCACTTTCATCGAGGCCGCGCTCGACACGCGCCCCATGGGGGACGTCGCGTCCGCCGCTGCGGCGACGACAGTGCAAACGTCGGTTCAAGAACGGCTGCGATAGGCGGCGTGCTGTCGACGACGGTCGGAGGTGTAGCCCTCGGCGGTGTCGGCGGAGACGATCTCGTACAACTTGGCCCGCTTGTCGACGCCGTCTTTGGTCGTCGCCTTGCGCAAGATGCGCCCCAGCCGTTGCACGTGTTCGCGCACCGTCCCCGTGCCTGACACCACAATGGCGACGCTGGCCGCGGGGAGGTCGACGCCTTCGTTGAGCACCCTCGACGTCACCACCGCTTGGTAGCGGCCTTCGCCAAACAACTGCAGGATGCGTTTGCGCTCCTTCGCTTTCGTCTGGTGGGTGATGATGGGCAGCAGCAACTCGCGGCTCAACGTGTAGGCCGTTTTGTTGTCGGCCGTGAACACCAGCACCTGTTCGTCGACGTGGCGCTGCAGGAGTTCTTCGACGACGACACGCTTTTGCGGTGCGTTTTGCGCGATGTCTTTTTGCCGACGGTAGGCACGCATGGCGCGCTGTCCGTCTTCGCTGCCGGCGGCGCGCATGATGAACGCCGACCATCCGCTTTTGCCCCCCATGCGGATGCCCTGGTCGCGCAAAAAGCCGCGGTACACGTCGCGGGCTTCTTGCCACTCCTGTCGCAACGCATCGTCGAGCTCGACTTCGACGCGCTCGGTGTCGTACGCGGCGAGAAAGTCGCCTTCGAGGTCGGTGATGCCCTCGGTGTGCACCACGGGGCCCACCAGCGCATCGAGGGTGACCTCGGCGCCATCCTCGCGCTCCAATGTCGCCGTCAGCCCGAGCCGAAAAGGGGCCAACGCCATCTGCGCTGCCAACGCATACGACGGGCTTGGCAGGTGATGCACCTCATCGAAGACGACGAGGCCGAACTGCGCACCGAGGTGCTCCATGTGCAAGTGGGCCGAGTCGTAGGTGATCACCGTCAGCGGACACACGTCGTATGAACCGCCGCCGATCATCCCGACGTCGTCGTCAAAGTGGTCTTCGAGCACCTTGGCCCACTGGTGCAAAAGGTCGATGGTCGGCACCACCACCAATGCCTGGCGGTCGGCGTCGGCGATGGCCATGCAGGCCACAAACGTCTTGCCAGCGCCCGTGGGCAAGACGACGACGCCCCGACGCTGGTGGGCCTTCCAGGCGTCCACCGCTTGCTGCTGGTAGGCACGGGGCGATTTGTCGGTGTCGCGCGACGTGAGCCCCTGCCCGTAGGCCTTGGCCTCGTCGACAAACGGCCGTTTGGCACGCACCAAGCCACGCACCACTTTGAAGTACGCCACCGCCGGCACCCGCCAGGTGCGGCTGCGGGCATCGCGTTTGACACCACAGCCGAGCAACACCGGCTCGTCGTCGTCGTCGACGTGATGGAGTTCGAGGGTCCCTGCAGAGAAGCGCAACGTCAGCATGGCGACGACAGCTTACTCCGGAAGCGCCGTAGGCTCGACGTGGGGCACGCCGTTTTCATGATTGCGAAACCGTGAAATCAACTCATAGACGCTGTAGCGCGCGCGGTTCACGGCGCCGAGGGGCTTGTGCTCGGGCAACGCGTGCCACGGGGTGAAGGAGTAGTTCTCGCATGCTTCGTGGCGCACCTTGGTGTCGAAGCGCTGCTTGGGAATGTGGATGCGCGCCAGACGCACCCGCTCTGTCTGCTTGCGGGGCCATGCGACGGTGGCGTCTTCGATGGGCATGTTCTCGGGCACCGACCGACGCAAAGCGTAGAAGTCGTAGCACACGTCTTCGGTCGCCAACGTCTTCTTCATGGCGTCGTGCAGGTAGTTCGGGTGCTTCTTGTCGACGACCTGCGGCGGCGGCGGCACACACGGCATGGCCTCCCACTTCACGGCCTCGTCGCCGAGCAGGTACGGCGTCGCCGAGTTGTAGCGGTGCAACACCGGGTTCTGCATGGTCTGGCCAAAGGCCTCCAACAAGATGCCCGCCTCATAGGGATGCGTCGCCAGCCACGCCGCCAACTCCGCTTTGCCCATCTCCAGCGCTTGCAGCATGCCGACGTAGGTCTTGAGGTCGCGCACGAAGAAGCGGTCGGCGTTCAACAGCATGAAGTCGTGGGTGGTGGCGTCTTTTTCGCCGGGGATGAGCTTTTCTCCGTCGACGCCCAGCAGCTTCAACGCCATGCCACGTGCGTCGGGTGTTTTGTCGGTCTGCACGTTGGCGTCGCTGTTGGAGTAGCGCACGATGAGCGGGTAGCTCTTGCCCGGCTCTTTGAACACGCCGTGTTGAAAGCAGGCGTTGAGGTTGTCGACGACGGTGAAGGTGCCGACCACGCAGCCATGCATCTTCTGGTGGGCGTCGCGGGGCATGTGGTCGACTTCTTTGGGCGGGTACTCCTTCGCCAACTTGCCGTACACCGCCTCGAGAATCTTGTGGGTGTGCCGCTCTTCGTCTTCTTCGCGCACCTCGCCGACGTCGGCACGCAGCGGCGCCAGCACGCCCACCTTCTCGATGTACTGCTCGGGGATGTTCACCTTTGGTGGGCACGCCGACAGCAGCAGCAATCCCGGCAACGCCAGGGGCATCGAGCGACGACACACAGCAGCAAACGACATCATGAGCTCCGTCCTCAACGTCGTCGGGCCTAACGCCCCAAACAAAAAACCTCGACGTTGTCGTCGAGGATTCTGCACGAGGTCTGGTTCGAAACACCAGCCTGTCCGGCTTTTCTCGCCTTCAATCGTGTGCGGGCTATTGCGGCTTTCGCAAGAGGTCGACGCCTTTCCACTCGAGAAGCACGTCGACGTCGCACAGCGAATGCACTTTCACCCGGGCTTCGCCACCGCCGGCGGTTTCTTTCAGCGCCTCCTCCATGATGCCCACCTGAATGGAGTCGGGGAAGTCGGGGATGCCGCGCATTTCGATGACGGCATGGGTGTCGGTGAACTCTGTCATGCGCACCGTGCCCATGTTGCGCGACTGCAGATAGGCCTTCACCAGAATCTGCAGCGCAGCTTTGATGGTGCCGCCCGAGAGGGTGAGCAGGGTGCGTCCGACGAGGGTGCCCTGCAACGTGGGGATGGCCAGCGTCGCCAACTGCTTCAATGCCAACCGCTCGGGCACATCTGGGTACGCGTCTTTGGCGCAGTCGTAGACCACCTGGATGTGCTCGCGCATCGGATAGAACTTGAAGGCGATGTAGTTGCGCGAGCCGTACTGTCGACCGGTGATCTTCGTGGCCTGCTTGCACACCGGCGCGGTGTACATGCCCCGCATCATGGCGTCGTCGGGGACGGCAGCCAGCATGTCGGCGAGCGGAACCGGCGTGAGCCAGTCTGGCTTTTCAAACTCCGACAAATCGTAGGCCATGCTGCCTCCTTGCCCCCGCAAACGTTTCTTGCGATCCGGCGCTTTCGCTCTGAACCGAACACCTGGTCATACCAAGGACGCACTCCCTGCGTCGGTGGCGGACATCGCTTGTCTCACCGTTGACATCACCGCCGGTGAAGCGGGTGGAACGCTGCACATCCTGCAGCGCTCCGTGCCGACGTTGGGCTACAGCGACTTCATGTATTCGACGAGGTCCCACCGCTCCGCGTCGGTCATGCCGCCCTCGGCCGGCGGTTGCGTGCCGTATTCGTGGCCGGTCATGAAGTTGCCGGGCACCGACGTCGGCACCTTGGTGCGGCCGGGCTTGTTGGCGGTGTCGATGCCGACTTTCTTGGCGTCGAATTCGCGCCCCACCCAGAACTCCTTCGGACGTTCGCTGGCGGGCAACAACAAGTCGTACAGCGTCGGCACGGCGCCGTTGTGCAAATAAGGCGGCGAGGCCCAGATGCCACTGAGCGGGCGTCCGGCGTAGGTGCCGGGGCCACGCCATTCGGGGGTGACGTTGTCGCAGGCTTCGCGCTCCGCTTGCGTCATGTTGGCGTCGTCGAAAGCCTTGTGTTTGAGCTTGGTGAGAATGGGGGCAATGGCGTCGGGAAACGGCACGCCAGCGACGGGTTTGGGGAATGCCTGGGCCCGCTGTTTGTCGGTGCCGATGGCCTCCAGCGACGTGTTGATGTTGTCTTTGGTGTGGCACGACGCGCAGTGGCGTTGAAACAGCACCTGGCCGCGGGCGCGCTTTTCTTCGTCGATGGCGCCGAAGGCGGCAGGCCACTTCGGCGGACGAATCTTGCGGGCGACGGTTTCAAGAGCGCAAATGCCACGGGCGTGCAGTGTCGACGTGAACGTCTTGGTTTCGAAGACGGCACCAAGGCCCAACGCTTGGCCGACGTTGCGTTCGGTGATGGAGTTGGTGTTGGCATCCCAGTGGAGCCAGTCGTTCTTTTCGAAGTCCCACAGGTGCGGCCAGCTGACGGGGGCGAGCAACGGCTGCACATCGACGTCAAAGAGCAAGTTGCGCGCGGTGCCAAAGGCATCGACGCGGCCGCGGCCGGGGACGGTGCCGTTGTTGCGGGTGATGAGGCGGCGGAAGAACGTGATGCGGGCCCGCAGCAAGCGCAGGGTCTCGACGTAGTCGCCGACGGTTTTCTTGGCGACCATGTCGCCGGTGACGGTCGACGACGAGCGGGTGCCGGGAATCAGCGTTTTGAAGTGTTTGAAGCGATCGTCGTCCGCCGGTCGCACGGCGCCGTCGGGCAAAGGTTGGGGGGCCACGCCACCGTTGACGCCGTCGGCCGGCACGGGCGCAGGCGCATCTTCAGGGACGGGCTTGGCGTCGGGGTCGTGGCGTTTGAAGCCGTCGTTCCACACGGGTTCGTCTTTGGCCATCTCTTCGGCGTGGGCGTCGCGCAAGGCTTTGGCGAGCGCCTTTTCGAACTCGCCTTGGGCGCCCATGTCGACGAGGTTTTTGTGTTTTTGCAGCTGGGTCCAGGTTTCGACGTCGACCTTTTTGGCGCTGGCGCCCGAGGAGCGCTCCCCTTGGTTGAGGCGGTGCATGAAGCCCCACATCTCGACGGGGTCGAGGGCGGTTTTCACCATCGACTCGAAGAGGTCGCCGTAAAACGACTGCATGTCGACGACGGAAGGGCCGCCGTCGATGCGGTAGGGCTTGCCGTTGTGGGTCCACTCGCTCACGTGGCACATGGCGCAGTTCACGCCGAGCATGCGAATGCCGGCAAAGCGGGTGTCGCGGGAGGTGTGCACGGTCATGCCGACCGGCAAGTTGTATTGCCCAGGCACGTTCTCGTCGTAGATCATCCCGAATCGTTCAAGATTGGTTTTGAAGGGCGCGCCATCGCCGTTTTTGCTGATGTCTTTGAGCGCCAAAAACCATTCGTAGGGAAACAGCTCAGACCCTTCTGCCGTGTAGTAGTAGATGGCGCGCTCGCCTTCGGTGAGCCCGACGTCGACGACGACGCGGCCCTGCTCTTCTGGCTTGCAAGGTGCCTTGGGCGTCGTGGGCTCGGGCGGCGGAGGGTTGGTGCTTTTGCAGCTCACCAACAGGGCGGCCACGGCCACAGCAGATGCGGCCAAAAGCGACACGCGGCGAACAGAAAACAACGACAGCGGCAGGTGTTTCATGGCGAACCTCCGGTGACGTTTTGGGCCAGAGATGCGCCACAAGTCAATGCACCCGCGAAATCGAGGCACACCTGGAATTGACGGAATCACGTCGGAGACGGCACCTCTTGCACGTCCCACGTCGACGACCAGCGCAACTGGCGTCGGCGGCCGTCGGCAAACTGCTGCAGAGCAAGCTGCTCATCAACGCTGACGCAAGTGAGCGGGCCGCCCCCGTAGGCGAAGGTGTCGGCAATGATGGTGCCGTCGTCGACGAGCGGCACCATGTTGCGCTGCTCGGTGTGGCCGCAGACGACGCGCTTGCCACAGGGATGCAACGGTCCTCCGTGATGCTTGCGCCAAATGAACTCGGTCTCGTCGTGCTCGGCCAGGTCGACGTCAGGAGCGAGGCCGGCGTGCACGAAGAACACGTCACCGTCATCGACGAACAACTGGCAGGTGTCGTCGAGAAACCGCCAGTGCGCGTCTGGCACGACGTCGATCCACCGACCGCTCTCGACGTCGTCGATGTGGTGCACGCCGTACGACGCCAGCGCCTCAGCGCCCCCGACCCGCAGCCACAGGTGGCGCATGCGCGGGTCGTGACGGGCGTCGAGCATCATGCGTTCGTGGTTGCCGAGGAGAAAGCTGCAGCGCACGTCGTCGTCGTCATGCAACCGCACCAACGTGTCGAGTACGTCTTTGGAGTGGGGCCCTCGGTCGACATAGTCGCCCAAGAAGACGAGGTGGTCGTCGAGGGTGGGCGCCACCCAAGCCAACAACTGCTGCAGTGCGGCGTGCATGCCGTGGATGTCGCCCACGGCCAAACGGCGGCCCATGCTCAATCCTCCTCGACGTCGATGCCGCCTTCGGGTTCGATGACGTGCAACAAGGCGTCGCGCACGATGTGCTGCACGTGGTCGTCGAGGAGCGCGTAGTGCACTTCGCGTCCTCGCCGCGACGCCCGCACCAGGCGATGTTGCCGCAACACCTTCAGCTGGTGCGACAAAGCGCTCTGCTCCATGTGGAGGTCGTCGCCCAAAACGCCTGCCGATGTCGGGCCCCGCTCAGACAGCATCCACAACACGCGGGCGCGGATGGGGTGGGCCAGCGCCTTGAACAGCTGCGCCACGCGGGCGAAGGCGTCGTCGTCAAAGACGTGCTCTGTCGTCATGCCGCACCTCCAGCGTTGTGGCCGTGGTCGTGGTCGTGGTCGTGGTCGTGGTCATGGTCGTGGTCGTGGTCGTGCTGCTGTTCGTCGTCGTTCGCGCCGGTTTGCCCACGGCAATGCACCGAGCGACAGGGGATCCCCGGCGCCTCGGGCTGCAAGGTGACGTGTTCGATGTGAAAGCTGTCGTGCAACAGCTGCTGTGCCGACGTCAACGCGCCAAAGACGTGGTCGTCGTCGTCGATGCGCAAATGCGCCGTCAGCATGACGTCGTCACCGGTCAACGACCACACGTGCAGGTCATGAACGTGCTGCACGTGGTCGACGTCGAGCAGGGCCTCGTGCACCGCGTCGACGGCCACCGATGCAGGCGACGACTCCATGAGCACCCGCCCCACCTGACGCAACAGGCCGAGGGTGCTGATGACGACGAGGGCGGCGATGAACAAGCTGATCCATGCGTCGGCCGCCGTCACCCCCATCATCAAGAAGACGGCGGCGACGATGGCGCCCACCGACCCGAGGGCGTCGGCCCCCATGTGCAACATCGCCCCCCGCAAGTTGAGATTGCCGTCGGACGCCCTCCACAACACAAAGAAGCTGCCGAGATTGATGGCCAAGCCGGCGACGCCCACCACCAGCACCCACTGGCCGGGCGGCGCATGCGTCGACGACGTGGTGAGACGTTCGATGGCTTCGTGCACCAAGAGGGCGCAGGCGCCCAACAAGAAGATGGCGTTGACGGCGGCGCCGATGACTTCGGCGCGGCGAAAGCCGTAGGTGCGCACGGCCGACGCCGCCCGCGTCGACAGCCAGGTGGCAACCAAGGCGACGGTGAGGGCGGTGACATCGGAGACCATGTGGGCCGCATCCGACAACAACGCCAACGAGCCGGTGGCCCATCCGACGACGAGCTCCAACACCAAAAAGCTGCCGTTGAGCACCAACGAGATGATCAGGGCGCGTTGCCCCTTAGGAACATGGCTGTGGTCGTGATCGTGGCTGTGCGCGTGCATGCCTCGAATATGACAACTTTCTCATATGAAGAAAAGTTCAATCGTCAGTTGGAGATCAGATGGGAGGTCTCCAAGCCGCATCCCATCTGCGCCGAGACAAAAGGTGGCTCACGTTCGCGTCACATGGCGGGCAGGATTGCGCAGTCGTGTCGTCGGTCGCCTATGCTCGGCGGGTGTCAGGTCCTCGGTTTTCTTTGCTCGGGCCCCTCATGGGGGGCAAACACTCACGCGCCTTTCTCGGACGGGTGCATGAAGAACGCAATGGCACCATGCGCACGCGCCCCGTCGTCATGGTGTTCCTTCCCGACGAGGTCACGCAGCAGCGCGACGTCCTCGGCAAGGTCATCGAAGAGACGCGGGTGGCCTCGCGCATCGACCACCCCAACGTCATCGGGGTGTGGGGCGTCACCCGCATCGACGAGGGCATCGCCCGCATCGTGAACTACGCCGACGGCGAGAGCGTGCGCACCGTCGCCAAGCGGGCCCGCGAAGAAGGCATTGGCGTGCCCCCGCTGGTGGCCGCCGCCTTTGCCTACGGCGCGTGCATGGGCGTGAACTACGCGCATGAGTTGGGTCTCGACGCCGGGGGCGTGACCTTGGTGCACGGCGGCATCCGCCCTGAAACGTTGTTGGTGAGCTTCGCCGGCCGCTGCATGGTCACCGGCTACGGCGCGCAGACGCTGGCGGAGTGGTTTCGCAAGTCGCGCAACGACGACGCCGACGAGCCGTACATGGCGCCGGAGCAAGCGTATGGCGGACGCGACGCCGCCACGGTTTCCACCGACGTCTACGCCATCGGCACGGTGCTCTACGAGTTGCTGACGGCAGCGCCCCCTCCCGGCTACCAGCGTCCCGACGGGCAACAGGCCTTTGAAGACCACATCGTGCAGTCCGACATGGCGCATGTGCCTGAGAAGCTGGCCCGCATCGTCGCCCGCGCTTTGCGCACCAAGGCCGACGCGCGATTCGCCTCGCCCCTCGACATGGCCTTTGCGCTGCAAGACGTGGGCATCGCCTCCGACGACCGCGTGGCGCAATTCATGGAGCGGCTGTTTCCCAAAGACGAGCCGACGCGTGCGGCGCGCAACCAGCTTCTCGAAGGCGATGTCGACGAGAATCCGTCGTTTGCCACCAAGCCGACGCCCGATGCGCCCGACATGGAAGTGCCGGAGTGGGCAGGCACATTTGTCACCGCTGTGCATGCGCGGCCGTCGCTCGAAGATCTCGGCGTGGGCAAAGACGACGCTCCCGTCGACGACGGCGACGTGTTTGGAGGCCCAGCGCCAGCGGCGTCTCCCCCTGAGCCGACGATGGCCCACCCCATTGCCGGGGCCTACCCCACGGCGGCGCCCACGCCCTCGGCTCCACCACAGGCCATGGCGACTCCCGCGCCTGCTCCCGCACCGACACCGACGACGTCGCCGGCCGTGATGGCGGCCGACCCGACGGTGGCGGCGCCTCCCCCCTCTCGCGGACTGTCCCCGGTGGTGGTGATGTTGCTCGGCGTGCTCGTCGGCGGCGGCCTCCTCGGCGGCGGCTATTTCTTGGCGAAGTCGGAGTCGACGCCGTCGGCCGAACAAACCGCGGCCCAACAGGCGGCCGCCGACAAAGCAGCCGCCGAAGCTGCGGCGAAACAAGCGGCCGCAGACAAAGCGGCCGCCGAGGCTGCGGCCAAACAGGCAGCCGAAGACAAAGCGGCCGCAGAAGCCGCAGCAAAGAAGACCACAAAGCCAGCGTCGAAGAGCGCCCCCAGCAAGACGTCGACCAGCAGCAAGAAACGCAAGTCGAAGACGACGCGCAAGAAGGCGTCGACGGCAAAGGGCTACCTGGAGGTCTTTGGCCCGTCGGGCTCGACGGTGTACATCGACGGTCGACGACGTGGGCGGTTGCCGTCGAAGCCGTTTGCCATCAACGCCGGACACCACCGCGTCGAAGTGCGCCAACCGGGCGGTGGCAAAGCCAAGTACAAGACGCGGTTCAACATCGGCAAAGGCGAGACCGCCACCCTCAACGTCGACTTCAGGTAGTCTTCGAAAAGTCGGCGCCTGCCGACGAAGGAGACGTCATGGCCCGCCTGTTGTTGATCGACGACGACGCACATCTGCTGGATGTGTTGGCGTTGGCCTTTGAAGACGAGGGCCACGACGTGCACACCGCCCCTGACGGCGCCGCCGGCTGGGCGTTGCTGGCCGAGTTGATGCCCGACGTCATTCTTTCTGACGTCAACATGCCGCACCTCGACGGATTCAGCTTCTGCCGCAAACTGCGCGAAGCGAAGCACACCACGCCGTTGCTGCTGTTGACGTCGAGGGCGGATGAAATCGACGAAGCCCTCGGCCTCGAACTCGGCGCCGACGACTACGTCACCAAACCGTTTTCGACGCGGGTGCTCGTCGCCCGTGTGGCGGCGCTGCTGCGCCGTGAAGCTGCACGCGCGGGCGGCGACGGCGACGACGACGAGCTGGCCCAGGGCGCCATGCGCCTGCACCGGGCGAAGCTGCAAGTGCGGTTTCACGACGAGAACATCCCCGTCACCGTGAGTGAGTTTCGGCTGTTGGAGGCGTTGGTGAGCCGGCCTGGCATCGTGTTCACCCGCGACCAACTCCTCGACAAGGTGCGTGGCGACGAGAGCGTCGTGGCCCAGCGCATCATCGACACCTACATCCGCCGCTTGCGCCGCAAACTCGAAGCCATCGACGCTGAATTCGACGCCATCGAGACCGTCATCGGCGCTGGCTACCGCTGGGCATCGAAGTGAGCCCAGCGCCTTCCACGTCGACCGACGTCGAGCTCGCGCGTCGACGGCTGCCTCGTCTGCGTTCGCTGCGGCTGCGGGCGATGGTCGTCGTCGCCATGGTCACCGTGGCGCCCCTGTTGGTGACGGTGCTGGTCTCTTGGTACGAGCAAGACTTGCAGCCGAGAATGCTGCGTCACGTCGACACCGTCGCCCGCCAAGTGCAACAGCAGCCGGCCGCAACGTGGGACAAGCTCGCGTTTCGCAACCGGCTGTGGGTGCGGGTCGTCGACGCTGAGGGCCGGGTGCAGAGCTTCAACCATGACCCACCCCGAGGGTTGTACGCCGCTGCCTCAGCGTTTTTTTTCGGCCCCGACGGCGCCCCCACCGTGGCGGCTGAAGACGAACCCCGAGGCCCATTGCACGACCGCGCTGCCGTCCAAGACGCCACCGCCGCCGTGCGGTCGTGGTGTGCCCGCACCGAAGACTTGCGCTTGCTGGTGTGCACCGCCGTCGCCCGCCTCGACAGCGGCGACGTCGTCGTCGTGCAAGAGAGTTCTCGTCGTGCGATTCGCGCGCTGTTCGACTTTCGCTATCCGCTGTTGAAGTTGGTGGTGTTCATCGTTCCTTTTGCGGCGCTGTTGGCGTGGTGGCTGGGGTGGCGGATGGTGCATCCCCTTGAACGCCTGCGGGCGCAGGTGCTGGCGCAGAGTGCGTCGGTGTCGTCGTCACCAAGCGCCACTGCGCCACAACAAGTCGAGCTGCAGCGCAACGATGAGTTTGGCGATCTCGCCGCCGCGTTCAACGTGTTGTTGCAGCGGCTGCACGCCCGCGACGCCGCCACACAGGAGTTTCTCCAAGACTTCGCCCACGAGGCCAAAAACCCCGTCGCTGCCATCCGTGCGGCAGCTGAATCTTTGCAGAGCGGCAAAGCCGTCGACGACAAACGCGCCCAGCGTCTGGGGCGCATCTTGGACGGCGCCTCGGCCCGACTCGACAGCGTCGTCAACGGTGTGCTCGAGCTCAGCCGGGCCGAAGCCGGACTCCCCGGTGAAGACCGCACCGCCGTCTCCCTTGGCGACGTGGCACGCGGTGTTGTCGACGTGGTCTCGGCCCAGCACCCCGAGCTCCAGTTCGCCTTGGTTGACGACAGCGGCCCCGCCGACGTTGAAGGCGTCGAAGCCCGGCTCGAGTCGGTGCTGTCCAACCTCGTGCACAACGCGGCCTCCTTTGCCGGCCGCGACGTGGTCGTGCGTCTGACGTCGACGTCCGGCGAAGTCGTGGTGCACGTCGTCGACGATGGCCCTGGCGTCGCGTCCGACGTTCGAGACCGGGTGTTCGAACGGTTCTTCACCACGCGTCCCCAAGACGGCGGCACCGGCGTCGGACTCGCCTTGGCCCAGGCCGTCGTCGTCGCCCACGGTGGCACGCTGGAGCTCGTCGATGAGGACGCCGACATCGATGTCGACGTGCCCAACGGTGCCCACTTCAAGATGGTGCTGCCGCGACGCTGACGTCGTTGTGGCTCGACACCAACGCCACCGACGTTGGCGTGTTCACCTCAGATTCACATGCGTTTCAGCGCGGCTTCATGCACGACGCACACGGCGTTCATGAGCCGGCGCCATTGTCTTTCTTGTCGGACGCAAGGCGCCGACGAGGAGAACACCCATGACAGCTCCCGAACACCACAACGCCATCCCCAACGACACCGGTGACATCGCACGCAACGGCGTGTTGCCCCCCGACTTCGACCCAGACAACTCCGCCCTGTTGGGCACCGCCGATGACGACGTCATCGGCGACGGTTCGGCACCGCCTGCGCCGGCCACGCCGTCGGTGGCCGACGAGGGTCACGACGGAGCTGCACCGCCCTCTTCGCCAACGGCGGCGGTCGACGACGACGCCCCGTTGCTGCAAGACGCAAGGGAGGCGCCCGCCTCGTGGCACCCGGTGCTGCGCACCTTTCACTCCCTGCTGGAGTTGGCGTGTGGACGTGACCTGCCCAAGTCTGAAGGCAAGAACGCCCGACGTCTGCAGCTGGTGTTCATCGGCATGCTCTCGTCGATGGGCCTGTGTGCGCTGTGGGGGGTCGCCGCCGGCAGCACCGACGTCGGGCTCTTGCTCACCAACGTCTTGAAGGTCCCCTTGGTGGTGCTGCTGAGCGTCGTCGGCGCGGTGCCTGCGACGCTCCTGGCCATGCGCCTCACCAACCAACGGATGACCGCGCTCGATCTCCTGGTTGCCGTCAGCGCCGGCACCTTCGGCGGGACGTTGACCCTCGGCGTCCTCGCCCCCGTCGTCACCGTTTACTACCAGACCTCTGCCCACGCCGGCCCTCTGTTTGCCATGGGCTCCGTCGCTGCGGCCCTTGCGGTCGGCGCCGCCGTCTTCGTGCGGGCGACGTTGGTGCGACGCCCAGAAGGGTCAAGCCGCATGCGCGCCCTGATGCCCATCGGCGTCATGCTCGGCATGCTCGGCGTGTTGATGGTGCAGATGGTGGCGCTGGCATCGCCCATGATTCCGGAGCAGACGTTCTTCGACCGTGGCGTCGACGGGGTGCTGCAATGACGGCGGTGACACCTGTATTTGGCCGCCGCTGGGCTCGCACCCTAGGTGCGGCTCTGGCCCTCGGCATCATCGCGCTGCTCAGCTCCCGCACCTTCGCGCAGTCCTCCACCACACAGGCGTCGACCTCTCCTGCCGACGCCAGCGCACTGTCGCAAGCGCACGCCTCTGGCGCCATCCACCACGGGGTCCTCGTTGCAGACCAAGTGCAGTGGACGTCCCATCTCGCCGTCACCTCGCCCCACGCCGCGACCCACAACGTGCAGCTGCGCCTCCTGCGTCCACTCCCCCACGACGCTGACGTGAAGGGCGCGCAGCTGCAGGTCGACCGGCAGACGCTCGTGTTTCGGCTGGACGATCTCGCCTTCGACAGCCGACGCTCGCGCCACCGTGTGCTTCAGCTGCAGACCACGCAGCCGTTGCTCGACGCAGAACGGGCACAGGCTGTGCCGCTGGTGGGCGCACCAGCAGAGCGCATCACCACCGAAGGCTTCACCCTCGACGTGGCGCCCGCCCTCGGCGTCGACCATGGGGTGCGGCACGACATCGCCCCAGGCGTCAGCCGGGAGGCCCGCAAGGCGTTGGAGCGTCACACCAAGGGCGCCACACCGTTGGGCGCTTTGTATGTCGGGCCATCGCCCCAGCTGCGCACCCATGGGCTGTTGGCCACCGTCGTCGACGACCGCTCCGCGCAGACCGTATTGGGCTTTGCCACGGTCGGTTTGGGCGTGCTCTTCGCCTTTGCCCTTGGCGCGTGGTGGTTGCGGCGGTCGACAGCGCAGGAGCGCGCCCAGGCCGTTCTCGACGCGGACCTCGACGAGATCGCCCGCTGGCAGAACGCGTGAACGTCACCCGCCGGCGCGTGGCGCGTGCGTCGAACGCAGCGTTGGCGTCGGCCGACGGACTCAGCGCGATTCACCGTCGTCGTCGGTGGGTTTGCGGCCAGCCTTCCAGTTCAGGGTGGCCTGTCCGTCCTCGACGAGCTCTTCGCCGCAGGCGTCGCAAGCAAACGAAAGCGTCACCCGACCTCCACAGTTGTCGTGCACGCGCTCCACCGGCAGATCGAGGTGCTCGGTGCCCCACATGCCGATGGCCCGCAGCGGCTTCCACAGTTGCTGCCCGCTTTCGGTCAAGCAGTAGAACGTGCGCGGGGGATGCCCGTCGTCGAGGGTGCGCTCGATGAGACCATGCTCTTCGAGACGTTTGAGCCGAGCCGACAACGTCGTTGGCGAGATCCCAGGCAGCCGACCGCGCAAATGCACAAAGCCCCATCCTTGATGCCACTTCGGCAGTTGCGCCTTGAGGTCGCCCATGTCGCCGCGCAGCAGTTCGCGCACGATGAGCCACGTCCAGCGGTCACCGACGATGTCGAGGGTGCGCGCGATGGGGCATTGCTGGTTGTAGGACTTCGACATGGTTCCTCCTGACCCCTCCAGATAGCACAATTGGTGTACGAACTACATTTTCTGTACTAAGTACACCAAATGTTGGTTTTGGATGTCCCTCAACCCCATGCGTCCCCCCGTCGGGCGCCCCGCTTTCGTGCCCGGCGCCTGGACACGAACGCACTTGCATCCTGAAGCTCCGGGAGGCCTCGTGGATCCGTCGTTGTTGCCCTACCGCCCAGCACTCTTTGCGGCTGCACTCGTCGCGGCGTTGTTCATGCTGCAAACCCTCGTTGGCTTTATTTCTCGTCGTCGAGCGCGCCATCCAGGCGGCGTCCCCGTCGAGGGCGGTCACGATGTTTGGTTGTGGCGGGTGGATCGCGCCCGCGCCAACACCGTCGAAGTCATCGGCAACTTTGCGCTGCTGCTCGGGCTTGGCGTGTTGCTGCGTGCTTCGCCGTCGGGCGTCGCGGTGGGCGCGGTGGTGTTCGCCGCGTCGCGTTTGCTGCACATGGGGTTTTACTACGCCAACTGGCAACGTCCGCGTTCGGTGGCGTTTGGCTTCACCAATGTCGGGATGATCGTGCTCTTGGTGCAGGTGTTGCGCGCCGCTGCCGGGGCGGTCTCGGCGTAGATGGGTCTGCGCGCCGTCGTCGACGCAGATCGACCGGTCCAGCCGACGCCGACGTGACTTCGACGCCGACATGACGTCGACGCCGACGTGACTTCGACGCCGACCTGACTTCGACGCCGACGTGAATTCGATGGGGCACAGCGCACATCCGACATTCGGAGGATGACAGTCGCCCGAGAAACGGTACGGTGACTGCATCCTCGCATTTTGCTTGGCTCGAGCCGCGGATCTCCGCCTGCTTGGGTCTGTTTCGGAGAACCCATGGTGTCCGCGTCTGCCCCCCTCGTCTCTGCTTCCACCTCGTGTCCGACCGGCTTGCGGCGTCGCCCCACGCTGCTGTCTGCCGTCTTGGGCACTGCATTGTTGGCCAGCTTGTCGACGTTGACGGCCTGCGAAGGCGGTGACCCTTCTGGCGGCGCCACCTGCGACGCGGCCAACTTCTGCGAAGAAATCGACGGCGTGGCCCAATGCCAAGAGGGCTACGAGTGGGAAGACGAGGCCAACCTCATCTGTGCCTTCGGTGGCGTGCCCCTCCTCGGCAGCAACGGCCACACCCTCGACGACGTGGTCTTCGAAGAAGTGGCGAACCGCGACGACGGCTTGCGTGAACCCCGCGACATCGCCTTTCACCCCACCCGCACCGACGAGCTGTGGACGCTGAATTTCACCGACTCCTCGACGACGGTGTTCTTGGGCATCGACCGCGGCGAGCCTGCTGCCATCAAGTACAACGCCTTTGGCAACACCCACTTCATGGCCCACCCCGCCGCGTTGGCCTTCTCTGACACGGGCATTTGGGCCTCGGCCCAAGAAGAAGACGACCTCACCCAAGGTCCGGTCGAGTTCGGCGGCACCCCCGCTGACTTCATGGGCCCCTCGCTGTGGCCCGACGACCTCAACCTCTTCGACTCGGGCCACGCCAGCCACCTCGACATGATGCACAACAGCCCCAACGCCGTCGGCATCGCGTGGGAGACCGGCAACGCCTACTGGATCTACGACGGCTACCACCGCAGCCTCTCGCGCTACGACTTCGCTGAAGACCATGGCCCTGGCGGCTCCTACCACGGCGACGGCTCGGTGCTGCGTTACGTCGAGAGCGAAGTCAGCTACGAGCCGGGTGTCACCAGCAGCATGGTCTTCGAGCACGACACGTCGCTGTTGTTCCTCGCCGACTCCGCTGAAAACTGCATCAAGGTGCTCGACACCACCACCGGAACCGTGGGCGCCTCCTACGGCCCCAACTACGACGGCGGCGACCAAAACCACGTGAACGAGGCCGAACTCATGGTGCTCATCGATGGCGACGACATCGATGGCATGGAGCGTCCCTCGGGTCTCGAATTCCACGGCGACTACATGTTCGTCACCGACAACGCCACCGGCCGCATCTTTGCCTTCACCAAAAATGGCGAGTTGCTCGACTACCTCGACACCGAGATCGAAGGCTTGCAAGGCATGGCCTTTGACGACGACGGCCGCATGTACATTGTGCACCCCAGCGGCGACCGCATCGTGCGCATCGGCGAGCTGTGAGCGTCCGCGTCGCCCAATGAGCGAGCAGTGCTCGAACAGGCCCTCTTCGGAGGGCCTTTTCTTTTGCCGCGGTGTCTTGGCGTCGGCGTTGGTGCCTTCTGAAAACCGAACAATCGACCAGTACCCATTTACACGTCGGACACATGCGCTAGACACACTCTGTAAACACCTTTTACAGATGGGGTTCCACATGCGCTCACAGCCACACACCACAGCCGCGCTGGCCTTGCTGCTGGCCACGACTTGCATGGCAGGCTGCCCCACCGGCGCAGGCCTCACCGTGGTCGAGCCCGATGCGTCCCCGAACCTCACCCGATGCGGCGATGCCGAGTGCACCGACGACGAGCTTTGCGTCGACGACGTCTGTCTTCCCGCTTGTGACGACGACGCTCAATGTGACGGTGGTTGCGACCTCGAGCTCGGCGTGTGCGTCCCCTGCACTTCTGACGACCACTGCGGCCCACACGAGCAATGTGTCAACCAACAATGCACCTTCTACTGCCGCGGCGAAGACGCCTGTGACGACGACGAGACCTGCATCGACGGTGTGTGCGTGGGCCGCGAGTGCGAAACCCGCACCGACTGTGCTCCCATGCAAAACTGCGTCGACTTCAGCTGCGTCGACGTCGTCAACACCCTGATTTGTGCCCCGGGTGCCGCCGGATGCGACGGCTCTGACCTCGTCACCTGCAATGCCGACGGCACCGAGCGCACCCTCACCCCCTGCGCCGCCGGATGCGTGCAAGACGACACCGGCGCCGCCTGTCTCGACGACGGATGCGCCCCCAACACCGCCGGTTGCCTCGGCACCGACGTGGCCGTCACCTGCGACGCCGACGGCACCGAAACCCGCACCACCTGCGGCGACGCCCAGCAATGTGTGCAGGGCGCGTGCGCCGACCCCGTGGCGCCCCTGTCGGCCACCATCACCTGGAGCAGCGAGGTGGCCAACGTCGACCTGGTATTCGGCCGCCGCTTCATCTGCGACGACGGACGCCTCGACTGGGCCCACCCCACACCCAACTGGGGCAGCCCGGCCGTGGGCCCCGAAGACCCCGTGTTCGACGTCGTCGACGACGAAGGGCTCGGCCCGGAGACCCTCCAGTGGCAGCAGCCCACCGACGGCGACTACGCCCTCGGCGTGCATCTGGCAGGCCCCCTCGACGGGCACGCCCTCGTCGAGCTCGTCGTGCACCAGGGCGACACCGACCTCATGAACTGGACCATCCCCATGGGCACCGGCGACCTTTTCGTGGCGCCCATGCGCGTCGACGACCACGTCGTCAGCATCGACTTCATGCAGCTGTACCTCGTCGGCGCCTTTGATGAATGCGCGTCGTCTTGTGGCGACTGCGCCTCCGGCGAACAGTGCCCGACGACGACGGCGTCGTGTGTCGGCACCCCAGCGTCGGCACGGTACTGCGACTCCGACGCCGACTGTGACGACGGAGAAACCTGCAACGTGGTGTGCGAGTCGCTGTAGTTAGGTCGCCCGCGACGGAATGGGCACCAGCGTGCCCGCGTCGCGCATCAGCGGCACCCCCGGCGCGAACTCCGTCGGGATCTCCCGGATGAGCTCGTCAGGACGCATGGTGATGAAGGCGTCGTTGGGCAGCTCCCGGCCCGGCAGCATCAGCACTTTGGCGCCGATGTAGCCCCCGTGCCCGATGCAGCTGCCGAGGAAGGCGCGCTCGGTGGAGCGCTTCTCCCCGTCGACGAAGACGTCAATGGCGCCTTGGAACTTGGCGTCGATGAGCCCGGCCCACTGTGATGTAGATGCGCCGCGTCCCAGCAAGCTCATTTGCAGTTTGTAGTTGTTGATGACCGCGTCGGGGTAGCACGCCGACCACACGAAGAACGTCTTCGGCGTCACGTAGGCGTTTTGCCCCAGCGTCGACGCGATCACGGTGGCGTGGTCGGCGATCTCGACGCCGTCGCCCAGCACAGAGTTGCGCACCGAGGCGCGGGCGCCGATGACGACGTTGTCGCCAAGGATGCTGCCTTCGACGTGGGCGGTGGGGTGAATGCGGCAGTTCTTCCCCGTCTTCACAAACGACTTGAGAATGCGAGGCATGCCCCAAGGCGCCGCCGCCAACAGGCGCCAGCTGGCCCACAGTTTGTCGGCGCGGGCCAACTCATTCCAGCGGATGCCAAACGCCAGCTGGTTCATCCACAAGATGTGCACCCAGCTCTCGAGGTGGCAGGCCACCGTCGACGTGATGGGGAAGATCATGCGCGAGCGCTCGCGTTCGCCCAGCAGGGGGAGACGCACTTCGATGTTGATCTCCCGCTTCTGCACCACCAGCCGTTGCACGTCTTGCAGGGCGTCGAGCACGTCGCGGGCGGCCTGTCGCGGAAGCTTGCCCTTCGGCACGTACCACAAGTCGTACACGCATCGTTCGGTGGCTTCTGCCTCGACACGTTTGGCGTCTGGGGATTTGGCGCCGAGACCGCTGTCGTCGAGGGGTTCGATGCCCACCGACGACGCTGGCCGCGCATATTCGCTCGCCGGCGTGCGGCACAACGCCAAGCGCAGCACGTCGTCGTGGCCAAAGGCGCGCGCCAAGAAGTCGCCGAGGCACTTGTCGGTGGCAAAGCAGTGGTCGGCAAACACCACCGTGTCGTCGTCGACCTCGAGAGTGTCGTCGAGGTCAACGTCCACCCACTCCACGCCACGGCGCAACAACGAGGCCTGCATGTCGTCTTTGAAGCTTTTGTCGGCGAACCAGGCGTCCAACGGTGCATCGCCCATGGGGCTGATGCGGTGACCGGTGCGAATGCAGATGGCCTTCATGCGCGGCCCTCCTCGTCGTGGATGTCGTGCATGGCCGCTGTGCGAGAAGCGGCTTCGTCGGCACAGAGACGGTGGGTGTCGGGGCTGACCTCCCAGGCGCTCATGTATTCGACGTTGCCGTCTGCGCCGCGAATGGGGCTGTCGGCGAATCCAAGCAAGGTGAATCCGAGGCCCGTCACCCGCTCGATGACGTCGTCACGGGCGCCCTCGCGCACCGCCACGTCGCGCACCACGCCCCCCTTCTCGATGAGGTCACGCCCCACCTCAAACTGCGGTTTGATGAGCGCAAACACCCTCGCCGTCGACGTCAAATGCGGCACGGTGAAGGGCATGACGTTCAACAACGACGTAAAGCTCACGTCGATGACCGCCACGGCTGCCTTCGGTTCGGTGGTGGCGGTGTCGAGCTTGGCGATGTGGGTGCGCTCGAGATTGACCACGCGCTCGTCTTGGCGCAGCGACCACGCCAGCTGCCCGTAGCCGACGTCGACGGCGTACACCTTGGCCGCACCATGGTGCAGGAGCATCTGGGTGAAGCCGCCCGTCGACGCCCCCACGTCGATGCCCACCACGCCGTCGAGGTCGAAGGGCCATTGCTCCAGCCCAAGCTGTAGTTTGTGCGCGCCCCGTGACACCCAGGTCGATGTCCCCGACTTCAAACGCACCTCGGCGTCGACGCTGAACAGGGCACCAGGCTTGTCGACACGCTGGTCGGCCACCACCACCTTGCCGGCCATGATGAGCCCCTGCGCGGTGCGCGCGTCGTCGGCGAGGCCGCGCTCCAGCATCAGTGCATCCAGTCGCATCTTCTTGGGCCGCGCCACTCATCCTCCAGCTGCGCCACCAGAGCATCTTCTGCCGGTCGTCGCAAAGGGGAATGGTTCAAGCAGAGACGTTCGCAGCGCAGTTCGGCTGTGCGCGCGGCACCTGCGATGACGACGTCGGATGTGGCAAGATCGACGTCTAGGTGAGGCCAACATGAACATGCAGATGCACATGAACTTGGGATTGCAGAAGAGAACAGCCCCAGCCCGGCACTGGCCGACCTTTGCGGTCGCCACGATCGTCGCAGCTTCGCTCGCGGGGTGCCCATTGACGGTCAAGCCCGCCGACCCGCAGGAGTTCTCCTGTGACGTCGACGGCGACTGCGCTGCGGGCTTCTTCTGTGCCAACGGCGTGTGCCATGAAGACGGCACGCCCATCGACGACCACGACGCTGGTGTCGAGCCCGATGTCACGCCGGAGCCCACACCTCCTGTCGACGGCGGCCCCGACGATGTCGACGCGGGCCCGGCAGATGGCGGCGAGCCCGTCGACGCCGGCTCCCCTGAGCCGCCGCCCGATGGGGGATACACGTTTGGGGTTCCCGACGCCTACACCACGGCCGAAGACGAGCCCCTCGACGTCGCGTTTGACGACGGCGTCTTGGCCAACGACATCCGTCCTGACGGCAGCGGCCTCACCGCGTTGCTCGACGTGGGCCCCAGCCACGGCACGTTGGTGCTGCAGCTGAACGGTGCCTTCGTCTACACCCCCAACCCCGACTACTTTGGCGCCGACCAGTTCACCTACCTCGTCGTCGACGACAACCGCAACGAAGAGGCCGTTGAGGTGCGCCTCACCGTCACCGCTGTCAACGACGCGCCCCGCACCACCGAAGACCTCTACCAAGAAAACGAGTCCATCGGCGTGTCGCCTCCTGGGGTGTTGGCCAACGACGTTGACCCCGAAGGCGACGCCATGACCGTCGAGCTCGTCACCGACGTCGACGAGGGCACGCTCGCCCTCGATGCAGCGGGTGGGTTCACCTACACGCCGCCGCTCGACTTTGTCGGTGAAGTGCAGTTCTCCTACGTCGCCACCGACGGCTCAGACAGCTCGCCCCCCACCGTCGTGCGGCTGGTGATCTTTGGCGAAGAAAACATCCCAGTTGCCAACGACGACGCGTACCAAGCCACCGAAGATGTCCCCCTCGTCGTCAACGCCGCCGCCGGGGTGCTGGGCAATGACAACGATGCCGACCCCACCGACGTCTTGCAGGCCCAGCTGCTCACCACGCTTCCTGGCCTGTCGTTGCAGAGCGATGGCAGCTTCACCTACACCCCTCCGCTCGACGACAACGGCGTCAAATCCTTCACCTACCGGGCGTACGACGGCTTGTTGTACTCGCCGCCTGCCACCGTCAGCATCGACGTCGCTCCCCAGCCCGACGCGCCGGTGATCACCGCCCTCGAAGCCGCTCCATCTCTGGTGGCGTCGCCGGGCAGCAGCCGCCTCACGGCCATCGCCACCGACGTCGATGGAGACCCGCTGACCTATGCTTTCTCGGTGGTGGGCAACCCGCCGGGCGTCAGCATTGCCGTCGTTGGAGACAACACCACGGGGCTCGCCGACATCGTGTTCGACGCCACCGTCGCCAAAGGCAACTACACCGCCCAGGTCGACGTCAGCGACGGCGTTCTGCCCGCCGTGCAACAGACCGTCGACGTTGGCGTGCTCAACCACGCCCCAGTCGTCAACGCCGGCGCCCCGGTGCAAGTGCTGCCGGGCGACACTGCACAGCTCAGCGCCACCGCCGATGACGTCGACAACGACGCCTTGTTTTGGTCGTGGACCATCGATGGCGCCCCGCACGCCGGCGTCTCTCTCGCCGACGCCAACACGGCGACGCCCACCTTTGTCGTCGACCGCGCCGTGTACAACCTCGGCCCACAACAACAGACCTTCACGCTGCGGGTCGTCGTCGACGACAACGATGGCGGCACCGATGAAGGCACCGTGTTGGCCGTGGTTCTCGACGAGCGCGGCCCCTTTGTCGACGTCGACAGCGCCTATGCAGGCACCGGCGCAGGCGGCCACTGTGGGGCCATGTTGCACCCGTGCAACACCCTCGACGACGCCATCGTCAACCTGCAAGCCCGGCTCGTCGACGAGCCCGGCGCTTTTGCCAACGCCCTCAAGGTGGCCACGCGGCCCACGCCGTTTTCGCTCGACACCACCCTCGTGCTGCCTGGTGGAATTGACGTCGAATGTGGCTACAACCCCGACGAACTCAACGCCAACGGCGTGTGGCGACGCAACGGAGGACACACGGTGCTGCTGTCCACCGCCGACGTCGGCATCGATGTCGTGCAGCTTGGCTCCGAGGTCACCATCTCGCGTTGTCGCGTGCAAATGCGCGCGGGCGCGGGCAACGACCGTGTCGGCATTCACAGCCAAGACGCCGAGCTTCACCTCGACGACTGCCAGGTCACCGGCGCAGGGCTGGAGACCGCAGCGTCGACGGCGCGTGCCGTGCACATCGAGGGCGGCAGCCCGGCCTCCCCGTCGTCGGTGAACAACAGCGTGCTGCGCGGCGAAGACGGCAGCACGTCGGTGCCCACGGAGGCGTACGGCATCGACGTCGGCGGCCCCGTCGAACTGAGCGACAACGACATTGAAGGGGGCTCGGCGACGACCCTCGCCGTCGGCATGTACGTCACCTCCGGCTTCGATGTGTCATCGAGCAACGACCTCATCGTCGGAGGCGATGCGGGCTTGCGGCTGGTGGGCGCGATGTCCAACCAGTCGGCCGACCTCACCTTTGACGCCAGCATTGTCCGCGGGCGTTCTCCGGGCACGCCCCCCAATCACGTCGCCGCCCTCGTCATGAGCGGGCAAGGTTCGCTGGCGGCGACGGGCACGTCGTTTCAAACGGGCGCCGACACGTCCAACGACGGAGCGGCCGTGACCGTCCGTGGCATCGGCTTCGACACCCAAGTGGGGGCGACGGATGGCCTGCACCTCGATGCCACCAGCGCGGTGGTCGTCGGCGACTCCCCCGACGGAGACGTCGTCGGCATCGAGATGACCTGCAACAACGCCGGCGTTGCCCACAGCGTCTTGGGCACGTTGTCGACGCGCGACGGCGCCAACACCCGAGGCATTGCCGCGACAGGCTGTGGCGTGCTCACCGTCGGCGGCAGCATCGACGTCGGCACGCCAGATGTCTCCACCACTGGCATCCACGCCGTCGACACCAGCGTCGTGCTGCAAGACTTGACGCTCAACGCCCCCGCCGCCCCCGGCGACGTGTGGGGGCTCCACATCGAACGCGGTGGCCTGGCGTCGTCGGCCGGGACCGTCGCTGAGATCAACGCGGGAGCCTCCACAGCCGGCCACGTGGCCGCTGTCCGTCTGTCGAATGCATCTGGCTTCGCCGTCGACTTGCAGGGGCAAACGGCCTTCACGGCAGGCAACGCTCCGGCTGCCTCCATGCGGTCTGTCGCCTTCTACCTCGACGGCGCCTCCAGCCCCGACGCCCTCACCGCGCGCGACATCGCCTGGCAGGGCGGGCAAGCGGGGCTCAACTCCGCCGGGCTCTACTCGTCCAACGCGCTCAACAACGTCGACATTCAAGATGGCCTCGCCTCGTCGAGCAACGCGTTCGAGGCGTCTGCCGGCATGGTCTTCCTCGGCGGCGGCGACAACATCCACATCGGGGGCGACATCACCCTGAGCGCAGGGGCCTCCACCGCAGCCGACTCTGCGGCGTTGTCGACGTCGGGCGTGGTCACCAACCTCACCATCGGCGACGGGGTCTCCGACGTTGTGATGGGCGCATCGTCGGCCGCGGGCACGTCGGCCGCCCTGCTCCTCGTCACCCAGCCGGGCAACATGGAGGTGAAAAACGGCGGCGTCGACAACAGCGGCACCACCACGCCGATGCTGCGAGGCGTTCGCGCGTCGGTCAGCACCGGTAACGTCACCGCCGGGGTCATCGCCCAGTTCTTGACCGACGTCGTCATCGAAGACACCGACATTGCCCTCGCCGGCGCAAGTGCATTGTCGACGGGCGTCGGCGCCTACAACGACATCGACGGGTTGACCCTCGACGACGTCACCGTCTCCGGCGGCAGCGCCACCACCAACTGCCATGCGGTGCATGCAGGTGGCGTCCTCGCCAACGCCGAGATCGGCAACAGCGACCTGGCTTGTGCGTCGGCCGCCAGCAGCTATGGCTTGCGCGTGGCGGGCGCGACCACCGACGTGCTCATCCAAGATTCGGTGCTGTCGTCGTCGTTTGGCACCGCCAACGGTGGCGCCCGTTTTGACGGCACCGTCACCCTGTTGGAGATCGTCGGCAGCACGCTGTCGGCCGGACTCACCACTGCGATTGGCGGCTCGGCCCGGGGTCTTCGGTTCTCCAACGCCTGCTCCGATTGTGTGGTGCGTGAAAACACCATTCGCGGCGGCAACGCCACCCACCCCAACGGGGCGTCCGCCGGGCTGTGGCTCACCGCCAACACCAACAGCACCGACACCTTCGTCGTCACCGCCAACGTCATCCACGGCGGCGATGGGTTCAGCACCACCGGCGTGCAAGCCACTGGGCACGCACTCATCCCCGACGCCAGCCAAAGCCAAACCCGCCTCATCGGCAACTGGATTGGCAGCGGAAGCGGCACAAGCTTCGCCGTGGGGCTTCGGTTTGCGGCGCCTCTGCAACCGGGCGTCAACTACCCGGTGGACGTCCTCGGCAACAACTTTGTCGCCGAAAAGGCCACGGGCGCGACGGCCATCGCCTTCAACTGCCCTGGCACCGAAACGTTGTCGCCGCGGGTGGCGCGCAACCAGAACTTCCACGTCGGAACGACGGCGTTTTCGAACCTCATCTTCCTCCCGCAGTGCTTGGGCGTCGCCTACATCAACGTTGCCAGCGTGAACGCGGATGGCGTTTGGGGTGGGGCCGCCGATGTCGACATGACAGGCGAATCGCTCAACTACAGCGTCGACAGCCTCTTTGACGCTGACGGCGTCCACCTCTTGCCCACGTCGCCCTTGATCGACGCGGCCCCGGCCGTCGACACCTACATTGGCGGCGTGCAGACCTATGTCGACATGGACGGCGAAGCGCGTCCGGCCAACTTCGAATTCGACATCGGGCCCGACGAGGTCCCGTAGTCCGACGCGACGCACAGGGTGGTCGACCGTGGAGGGGTGAGAGGTTCTACGGTCGCCACGCCTGCAGCGTGGCCGTCACTTGTTGCCGCTGCGTCGTCGTCAGTGGCTTCACGCAGGTCGCTGGTGCCCGAGGATGCATCCAGTGCGCAACGTCGTCGACGTGGGCCAGCCCCAGGGCGTGTCCCAACTCATGCAACGGCGTCAGCGACGTGGCGTCGGGCGCCGTCGTCGACAACACCACCAACGGATGCAGCGCCCCCTGCGGTCGGCTGGCCCACAGAGGAGACTGCGCCTGCTGCGACATGGCGAACCCTGCCGCCTCAGGCAACGCACGCGCCACCACCGACGACGACGACGCCAAGGCCGGAAGCACCACCACCCGAAGCTGGGCATTCACGAGCGGCGTCCGAACGTAGGGCAGCAGCCCGTCCCAGGTCAGCGTCGTCAACGCCTGCTGCAGCACCGCCGCGTCCTCGCTCTTGGGCAAGGCACGGGCGGGCGCTGTCCACACCGCCTTCGCGGAGGTCGTCCGCCACGTCGTGACATTGATGTCGATCCCCACCTGCCGCGCGGCGTCCACCAGCCGTTGCAGGTGCCCGGCGACGACGTCGTCGGGGAGCGACGCGTGGTGCACGACCTCCACCTGCAGGTCTGCAAACGGCGCAGGTGGTGTGGCCTGACACGACGTCACCGGCGTGTCGTGCAACGCCTTCGGCGGCGTGGCGCGCGCCGACCACTTGGCTGCGATGGGCTGTTGCGGAGGGGTGCACGACGTCAGCACTGCGGCCGCGACCGCCAGGCCCAAGCGCCACGCCCCTTGCCGCACGCGCTACTCCACCAGCGTGAGGTCGAGCGTCGTCGACGTCACTTGGTAGGTCTGCACGCGGTCGATGAGCTCGTCGAGCTGCAGCAAGCGCAGCAGGTGCGGCGGGTGGGTGCGAAACAGCACCTCTGCTTCGACATGCAAGGGGCCCAAGGCGGCCGCGTCGGTGGGGATGAACAGCGTGTGCGTGCGTTCATACAGCGGCGACAACGCGGCCGAGGTGTGTTCGGCCGCGCGCCACGTCAACAACGTCGGCGCCCCGTGGGCGTCGACGAGGTTGGAGCCAAAGACCACCAAGTCGGCATCGCCGTAGGGCTCCAGCGACGAGTAGCGGTCTTTGAGGTCGCCCAGGTCGTCGAGGTCGCCGGTCTCATAGACGACGTTGCCCTCGTCGTCGGTGACGGTGACGTGCAGCCAAGCTTGGCGAATGAACGTCGACCCCGTGGGGAAATTGTGGCCGTCGATTTGGTTCTGCACGTTGACGAAGAGGTCGAGCACCTCGCCGCGGGTGATGGTGTTGCGGGCTTCGAGGTCGAGGGTCACCGCGTCGTCGAGCAGCTCTTGCACGTCGGCCATGATGGCCTCTTCTTCGACCTCGCTCAGCACGCCTTCTTTGAGGGGGATGTCGACGCCCACAAAACGGTGGGTGTGCAGGTCGCGCTCGGGCGCCATCGGTGCGGCGACGCCGCGGTAGGTGGGCATGTGGCAGGTCTGGCAGGTCTTGCCCGCCGTCTTTGCCGGCGACTCCACCCACTCGGCGTACACCCGCTCGAGCGGCATGCCGTTGGTCTCGACGACGTCATGACACGAGCCACACAGCAGCGAATCTTCGAAGAGTGGGTTGTAGACGGAGCTGTGGGCCGACGTCTCTTCAGGCGACTCGATGGGCCCTTGCACGCCGCTCAGCGGTGAGAGCACGTGGCCGGCGTTGAAGGGCCGCTCGACGTCGGAGATGAGGTGGCAGGCCTGGCAGTTCACGCCTTCGAGCACCACGTCGCTGAGGTTGTCGAACTCGAAGAACGGCTGAATCTCGCCGCCGCGGGTGCCGATGGCGCTGTGGCACTGCACGCAGAACATGTCTTCTTCACCGTCGCGCTCGTCTTGGCGCAACTGCACGAGGGCGCGGTACACCGGGTCGGTCATGGCGTAGCTGTGCATCGACGTGCGCCACTCGGCGTAATGCTGGGTGTGGCACCGTGCGCAATCTTGTGCCGACGAGAAGGTGTTGACGTCGTGGGTGGGCGTCTTCGGCATCGACAGCGGGTCGTAGAAGTCGTCTTCGTCGACGCCCGCGTCAAAACCAGCGTCAACGCCACCGTCGGGGGGGGGCGGCGGGCATTGCTCCGCACAAGACGTGCTCCACACCACGGCGCCCAACAAGAGCGTCATCAACAGGCGGCGCGGCGTGAAGGCTGCAGACATGACCCATCCATCCGGTGCAAGACGTCGACCCCAGCGGAGCCGCTGGCCAAGGTATGCCGAAAAACGGCCCCCTCGTCGAGGGCCGTCGTCGGCTACAGCGTCTTCAAGAAGGCGATGAGCGCCGCGCGGTCGCTGACCGACAATGCTTTGTACGCATCATTGGCGGCTTGGGCTTCGCCGTGGTGCCCGGTGATGGCGTGGTGCAAGGTGTCGGCCGCGCCCGAGCTGAGGTACGGCGCCGTGTCGCGCAGCCCCCAAAGCGGTGGCGTGCGCATCTCGCGCATGTCGGCGGCGCCTTCTTCGATGCCTTTGGCGTCGGCGAAGCGCACGTCGTGCAACAGCAAGTCGGAGTACAGCGGAACATCGCCGTTCGACCCCGGCAACGACGGAATGTGGCATTGAGCGCAGCCCACGACGTTGTTGAAGACCTCTTCGCCGCGGGCGACGTCGCCGCGCCATTCGCTTTCAGGCAACCGCGGCGGCGGCGCCAAGGTCGACAGGTAAAAGCGCAGGGCGTTGACGTCGTCGAGGCCCATCTCGGGGTCGGGCACATCGTCGTTGTCGTGGATGCGTCCGAAGGTCATGCCGGGCTCGGCGGGCATGGTCATGCCCAGCTCGGCGGTGACGGCGTCGCGCACGAACTCGTTGACAGAGGGCACTTGGGCCTTCCAACCGAAGCGGCCAACGCGTCCGCCGTCGAGGAGAGCGAGACGTCCGCTGATGCCGTCGCCATCGAAGTCTTCAGGGTCGGCGTTCTCTTGGATGGTGGCATCGTCGATGGTTTCGATGACGCCGAGGCCGAAGAGGTGGGGCGTTTGGCGGTGTTCGAAGAAGTTGGCCTCGGGCTGGGGTCGGTTGGCGTTCTCGCTGAGGATGGTGGTCTTGTGCAAGATGGTGCCCACTTGGGGCGGCACAAAGTCACCGTCGTCGTTGAGGATGGCGTGGCGCATGACGTTGACGCCGCGCGGGCCGGCGCCGCCGAACACCGGCTCGAAGTGACAGGCCCGGCAGCTGTCGCCGTTGAGGCGGGGGCCACCGAGGCCGTCGCTGCGGTAGAACTCGAAGTCGAAGAGTTCGCGGCCGCGCAAGAACAGCTGCTCTTCGTCGTCTGTCAAGTCGCGGGAGGGTCCGCCGTATGCGCCCACGGCCGCGAGGGGTTCATCGGGCGGCATGAGACCGGGCGTGAACTGGTCGTTGCCGCCGAGCGACGTCAAGAAGGCGAGGAGCTCTTGTTGTTCGACGTCGTCGAGGGCCTCGTAGGCGCGCTTGCTGCGCTCGCCCTCGCCACCGTGAAAGCGGATGGCTTCGTCGAGGGTGAAGGCGCGTCCGTCGTGGAGGTAGGGCCCCACCGAGCTGATGCCCCACAGCGGCTGGGTGCGAAATTCGTCGGATTGGGCCTCGGCGGGGGTGAGTCCGTCGTCGAGCTCGGGGCCCATGTTGTGCAGCAAGAAGTCGGAGTACACCGGGATGGGGCCGTAGCGGCTCATGAGCCGCGGCAGGTGGCATTTGTTGCAGCCGATGCCGTCAAAGGTTTGCAGCCCTCGACGGGTGGTGTCGGTGAGGGGCTCGGGCTCGGGTGCCGCCAACAACATGGCGAACGACACCAAGTCGAAGAGGTCTTGCGTCGACAACTCGGGGTCGGGGACGCCGTCGGCGTCGATGAGCGGCGCCGACGGGGCGGCGGCTTGCGCCGTGCGGGTGAGGTGGTCTTGAAGCCACAGGCTCGCCTCGCGCAAGGCGGGGTTGGAGCTGTCGACGGGCAGACGCGAGCGCTGCTCTTCGGTGAGGGGGTCGGAGGTGATGCCGGCGTGGTTGAACAGCGGGCCGCGGATGAAGCCTTCGATGTCGGCCGTTTGGGCTTTGACGCCGAAGCGGCCGGGGAAGCCGCGGATGTAGTTCACGCGTCCGCTGATGCCATCTCCGTCGAGGTCATCGGGGTCGGCGTTTTCTTCGATGACTTCGGCCTCGAGGCCCGCGATGAGGCCGACACCGAAGAAGGGGATCGGGTTGCGCTGCGCGATGATGTTGGTTTCGTCGGGGACGTAGGGGCGCGCCGGCTCGGCGCCGTCGAAGTGGCCCGGCATGGGAGCGTCTTCGGGGCGCCACGGGCCCAGGCCGTCTTCGGGCTCTACGCCCTCGGGCAGCAGTTGCGGCGGGTAGTAGTACATGCGGATGACGCCGCCGGCTTCGCCCGCCGAAAAGCCGGGGAGCACGGCGCCGCTGTCGGTCTTGATGGCCGACAAAAAGAAGTTGCGGTAGATGCCCGCGCCACCGCCCGTCACCGGCTTTTCGTGGCAGCTGCCACAGAAGGTGACGTTGAAGGCTGGGCCGAGGCCGTCGCTGCGAGAGAAGCGGCGGTTGGCCACCTCCAGGCCGCGGGCGAACGTCTCGCGCTGCTCGGGCGTGGCGATGGGCATGATGCTGCCGAGGGGGCCGGTGACGCCAGCGGCGATGGGGCCGTGGTCGACGGGAGGCGGCTCACATGATGCGGCACACCCCACAAGCGAGAGCGCAGTCAACGACGACACCCACAAACCCAGGGCTGCTCTGTTGGAGAACAGACTTTTCATGCGCGAACTCCCTCCCCCGCAGGGGACGTACCTCTCGGCTCTCGAGTCGCCATGCTTCGCTGGCGCTCGAGACCACGACCATTTCTCCCGAAATGGTCGCAGAGCGCACCGGTTCTGCGTTGGAGCGCTCTAGATCTCTTGTACTGAACTCCCCACTGTTGGTCTTGTGGATCTTGCGCCGAAATCCCCATCTGGCGTTTGCAACATCGGTTGATACGCTCGCCTCGCCCGCCCTTTGGTTTTGTGCGTCTGCACGTCGTCATCGGCGCCGTGTGCTGAGGTGGCTCATGCCCCGTTCTCATTCTGTCTCTTCACTCGACGGCAAAGTCTGCATTGTCACCGGCGCCAACACCGGCATCGGCTACATCGCAGCGTTGGAAATGGCCCGCGCTGGCGCCCATGTCGTGCTCACCTGCCGCACCGCCGAAAAGGGCGCTCCCGTCGTCGAACGCATCCAACAAGAGACCGGCAACCCGAAGGTCGAGTGCCTGCCCATGGAGCTGGGCAACCTCAGCAAGGTCAAAGCTGCAGCTGAAGAATTCCTCGCCAAAGACCTTCCCCTCGACATTCTGCTCAACAACGCCGGCCTCGCGGGGCAGCGGGGGCAGACCGACGACGGCTTCGAGATTCAGTTTGGCGTCAACCACATGGGGCCGGCGCTGTTCACCCGGCTTCTCGACGGCAAACTGCGCGAGAGCGCCCCCGCCCGGGTGGTGTTCGTCGCCTCCCGCGCCCACATCCGCGCGAAAAATGGCGTTGACCTCAACGTGGTGCAGCAGAGCACGCCCTCGACAGCAGGCTTCGATGAATATTCGGTCAGCAAGCTGGCCAACGTGCTCTACAGCCGCAAGCTCGCCGATCACTTCAAGGGCAGTGGCGTGACGACGTACGCGCTGCATCCCGGCGTCGTCGCCACCGACGTGTGGCGCCGCATTCCCAGCATCTTCAGGTGGATCCCCAAGCTGTTCATGATCACCCCTGAGCAAGGCGCACAGACGTCGCTGTATTGCTGCACAGAGCCGTCCATCGCCGCCGACACCGGCCTCTATTACGACGATTGCGCCGAACGAAAGCCCAACCGCTTCGCCCTCGACGACGACGGCATGAACGCCCTGTGGGACAAGACCGAGGAGTGGCTCGCGCCGTACTTGTCGTAAGGGTGGCCTGCAATCGTCGTCGGCGGCTGCTATGGCTGGGGGGATTTCACAGGAGTGATGGATGCCCGACCCCAAAGACATGTGGAACCGCGTGTACGGCGAAGACCACTACGCCTACGGCGAAGCCCCCAACGATTTTTTGGCCGCCCACGTCGACAAACTGCCCGCCAACGGCAAAGTGCTGTGCCTCGCCGAAGGCGAAGGCCGCAACGGCGTGTTTTTGGCCGAACAAGGGCACGACGTCACCGGCGTCGACATCTCTGAAGCCGGGCAGAAGAAGGCGTTGGCGCTGGCCGACAAACGGGGCGTTCGCCTCGACTATGTCCTCGAAGACCTCGCCACCTTTGACCTCGGCGACGCTCGGTACGACGCCATTGTCTCTGTGTTCTGCCACGGTCCGGCACCGTTGCGGGTGCCATTGCATGAGAAGGTGGTGCGCGCCCTCAAGCCCGGCGGCGTGTTTCTCCTCGAGGCCTACACGCCGGAGCAAGTCGGGCGCGGCACAGGCGGGCCTCCCATTCCCGAGATGATGCACTCCAAAGCCCAACTCGAGGTCGAACTCCACGGGCTGGTGTTCGACCACCTCGTCGAGCTCGAGCGCGACGTCATCGAGGGCAAAAAGCACACCGGCACCGCTTCGGTGGTGCAGTGCTTGGCGCACAAGCCCAGCTAAACGACGTCGTCAGCGGGCGATGCTGAAGTCGGTGGTGACGATGGCGCGCACTTGGTGTTGCCGTTGGCTGCCCCCGACGCGTCCGTTGGAGTCGAGGCCTTCAAAGGCGCCTTGGCGGGCGGCGCGCAAGCCGCCCAGCTTGGATCCGCTGCTTTCGGCCACGATGGACGCCCTCTGAAATGCATTCTGTGCCGCCTGCCGCAACAGCTCGGGCTTCAGCACAGAAGCGTCTTTCGAGACGAAGTAGTACGGCGTGTCGGCCTCCACCGGCAGGCCCTTGCGCACCAGGTCGTTGGTCAGCTGCAAGTGGAGCTTCTCGACGAGGTCGAGCTGGCTCGAGCCCTGCAGCACCACGTCGCGGTTGACGACGTAGCCGACAAAATCCACGCGCTGGTTGCCCCATTTGTCGAGGGTGACGCGCTCGTTCTTCTCGTGTTGGCGGTGGGCCGACATCTGCAGCGCATGCGTCTTCACCCCGTTGGCTTTGAGGTAGGCGACGACTTCGTCGACGGCGTGGTCGACCTCGGCGAAGGCGGTGTTGCGCTCCTTGTGCAGCACCCGCACCGAAATGCGCCAGTTGACCCGGTCGGCCACCAACGTCTGGTCGGCGACGCCGCGCACTTTGACGATCTGGTTCGACGGAATGGTGGCCTTGGCCGTCTCCGTCACCAACCACGCACAGGCCACCAGCGACAGCGGCAAACTCACAGCAAACACCTGCAACGCAGGCCGTGACGACGTCGACATTCGTCCTCCCCTGACGTCGGGCAGCGACGTCCAGGGCATGAACCGTCGACGGTCGGTGTTTGTTCCCGGTTTTGGGGCGGGGTCGACGTGAGCCCTCCCACAGTCGGCCGGCGCTTCTTTTGCCTTGGCCCCGTTGCATGCCCTGCGTCGCCACGGCAGACAGCGGTCATGACCCTGTCTGTGCTCCTGGCCGTTCACGTCGCCTATGGCGCGTTGTTGGCGTTCACCACTTGGCCGCGCATGCGCTCCGAGGGTGAAGTGCTGGGGTGGCCACTGGTGTTGACGCTGTCGCCCGTCGTCTTGGGCAGCTTTCCGTTGTCGTCGGTGATGCTGCGCTACGCCGGCGGATGGTTCTTGCACGGCCTGTTTCTCGGCGACAGCCGCATCACCTTCGAGCGTTTTCACCTCGGCCTCATGTTCGGCGTCGGCGTGCTGTTGGTGCTGGCCACCTTGCTCGGCAACTTCTTTGTCATCGCGTTTTTGAGCCGTGAAAAAGAGAGCACCGCCTACGCGCCCTTCGGCCTCGCCGCCATCGCCGTCATCGTCGTCGCCATCTGGCAAGGCAGCGCTTTGTACACCGTGCAAGGCACCAGCGGCCGTTTCGTGTGGCAGCACCCGGTCGGCTTGGTGAGCGTCGCCATCCTCGCCTTTCTCTTCGCCGGCTGGTGGACAGGCCGCCGCAAACTCTCTGCCCCCCTCGAGCCTGGCCCAGGCATCGGCATCGGCTGACGTCGTCGACGACGCTGGCCCTTTCATTGTTGGAGACCGCGTGCGCCCGCTCCTCGCCATCGAAAGCAGCTGTGACGAAACCGCCGCCGCCGTCGTCGACCTCGACGACAACCGCGTGCTGAGCAACATCGTCCACACCCAAGTGCAGGCCCATGCGCCCTACGGCGGCGTGGTGCCTGAGATCGCCTCCCGCGAACATCTGTCGAAGGTGCACGACGTGGTGCACCGCGCTGTGCGCGAGGCGGGGTTGTCGTCGACGCAAGACCTCGACGCCATCGCCGCCACCTACGGCCCCGGCCTCATCGGCGCGTTGTTGGTGGGCGTGCAGGTGGGCAAGGGGTTGGCGCAGAGCCTCGACGTTCCCTTCATCGGTGTGCACCACATCGAAGGGCACCTCATGGCCGCGTCTGTCGACGACGAAGCGCCAGAGCCGCCGTTCATCGGCCTCGTCGCCTCGGGCGGACACTCCGCCCTCTACCACTTCGAAGCCGTCGGCCAGGCCCGTCTGTTGGGCGAGACCCGCGACGACGCCGCCGGCGAAGCCTTCGACAAAACCGCCAAGCTGCTCGGGCTGGGATACCCAGGTGGCGTCGTCATCGACCGCCTGGCCGAACAAGGCGACGCCAGCCGGTTTGACCTGCCGGTGTCGCTGCGCGACCGCTCCACATACGACTACAGCTTCTCCGGGCTGAAGACGGCCGTGCGTGTCTTGGTGCAGAAGCTTGAACAGCAGGGCGACGTCGTCGAGGGGCAGCTCCTCTACGACTTGTGCGCGTCGCTGCGCAAAGCCATCGTCGACGCGTTGCTCGCCAAGGCCATTCTCGCTTGTCGTCGCCTGCAGGTGAGCAAGCTGGTGCTCGGCGGCGGCGTCGCTGCCAACAGCTTGTTGCGCAGCGAAGCGGTGCGCGTCGGCCAAGACAACGGCGTCGAGGTCTATGTGCCGCCGCGCAAGCTGTGCACCGACAACGCCGTGATGATTGCGGCCGCTGCCCGCGCTCACTTTCTGCAAGGACGCACCTCGGCCTTGTCGCTGCAGGCCAACGCCGGCGCCCGCGTCGAAGACGCCCTCGAAGCGTTTGCGAACACAGCCGGTGAGCGTCAAACCTGACACGCCGTCGACAACGTCGTGCGCCACCGTGCACGCTTCTTCACGACGACCTCGGAGGTTTGTGTGTCTGCTCCCACCCTCGCCCTCTCTTGTCGCTGCGGCAATGTCCGCGGCACGGCGCGCATCCCCCGCAAGCGGGCCTTGCGTGCCATTTGCCATTGCGACGATTGCCAGACCTATGCCTTGCACCTCGGCGACGAGACCATCCCCAACGTCGTCGTCGACGAGTGGGGCGGCACCGAAGTGCTCCAGGGGTGGCCCGAACACATCACCCTCGACGCTGGGCACGAGCACATCCGCGTGACGCGCTTGTCGCCGAAGGGATTGCTGCGGTTCAACGCCAGCTGCTGCGACACGCCCATGGCGAACCTGCTGGACAACCCCAAGCTGCCCTTCACCGGCTTGGTGCACACCTTCATCGCCGACGACGCCAAGGCCCAGCTCGACGACGCCTATGGCCGCCCGATGAGTCGCATTCAATGTCGCTTCGCCCCCACGCAGCCTCCTGACGGCGTGCCGCGGGCGCCCGCCGGCCTCATCGCCAAGGCCGCCAAGAACATGGCCGTCGGCAAGTTGAAGCGCGGGCACCGGCCGCATCCGTTTTTCGACGACGATGGCCAGCCCGTCGCCCAACAGGTCGAGGTGTTGAGCAAAGACGAGCGCATTCGTCTGCGCCGCAAATGCGGACCGTCCTGACGGCGGGTATGATGGGCACATGGCCTGCGTTCGTTTGCTGCTGCTGTTGGGATTGCTGACGTCGACGTCGGCCGCGGCGCAGATCTGGCCAGACTTCGAGCCCGACGCCGAACCTGAAGACATCGTCGAGCCTGAAGGCCAGCCGGAGGTGCAACCGGAGGGTCCGCCTCCGCCGACGTCGGATCCCATCGCCGTCCTCGGGGTGTGGCCAGCAGATGGCTCCGACGTGCCCGCCGGATCCGAGATCTGGATCCAGACCCACAACACCGACCGCTTCAGCGTCGTCTCCGAGGCGGATCCCGAAACCGTCGTCGTCGTCGCGCCCACCTGGGAAGGCGCATGGCGGGTTCAGCTGCCGTCGGACCTGCCACAGGGCTGGATGTCGCTGGCGCTCGCCAACGCCGACCACCGTGAAGTGCTGCGCTTCAACATCGTCGACGCCAATGCCGTCATCGAGGGCGGCGCTCCGACATTCAGCCTCGTCGACGCCAGCCTGGTGTCGGTCACCGACGTGGCCGTTGCCCACCTGATCTATCGCGTCGACGGCAACAGCTGGCCCACAGGAGCCACCGCGGTGCAGCTTTTCGGCGTCGACGACACCTCCCTGCAAAGGTCGGCGTCGACGACGGCGCCGCCGGATCCGCTGGTGCGCCCAGAACTCTCCGTCGACGCCCACAGCGACATCGACGCCTTCGTTGCCTTCACCGGAGACGACCTCGACGTCTGCGCGACGCTGCAAGCCCAGTTGCTCAACGGGCGCTACGCCCAAGGCGTCTCCCGCTGCGAGAACGTGCAGTTTGACGACGACGAATGGGCCTCCGCCGCGGCCGTCGCCCGCGCCGACATGTGGGAGCGCCGTGACCGACGCCGTCGGGTCGCCCCCGACGGCTGCCAGCAAACGCCGTCGTCGCTGCCCTGGTGGCTGGCCGGCGCCGTTCTTGTTTGGGGCTGGCGACGACGTCGGTGAACCTCTGTCCACCGCAGCACGCGTCGGGCTGGGGTGGTAGCCTCGTCAGATGCACATGCTCATGACGTCTCCGCCGCGGCTGGCCGCCGTGTTTTGCTCGTTGACCCTGACGGCGCTGTTGGCAGGTTGCCCTCCGCCTGCTCCTGCAGACGCGGGCCCCGACGTCGACGACGACGCAGGCACCGTCACGCCAGAGGATGCGGGCGAGGTCGTCGATGCAGGTGAAGCGCCAGATGCCGGCCCCGTCGTCGACGCCGGCCGCCCGCCTGACGCCGGACACGATGCCGGTGTCGACGCTGGCCCCCATGATGCCGGTGTCGACGCGGGTGCCGCGGATGCGGGCCCGACCGACGCTGGGACCGACGACGCGGGTGTGGATGCCGGCCCCGTCGACGCCGGGCCGCCGCCACCGGATCCGCTGTTGTGCGAGTCTGACGACACGTGCCCCGACGGGACCACCTGCATTGCGGGTGGATGTGTCCCTCCCCACGACGTCGACGCCGGGCTCAGCACGTCGGTGGCCCCCCTCACCGACGCCACGGTGATGTACTTCGGCGTCGGCGGAAGCGAAGAAACGCTGGCCGGCCTCGACCTCGACGGCGACACCCACCGCGACAACCAATACGCGAACCTTCTGTACCTGCTCCTGAGCTTCACCGTCGGGCCCGAGGCACAACGGGAGGCCTTTCACCAAGAGCTGTCGCCGTCCTTTGGCTTTGAGCTGCAACGACTCGGGCGCCGCAGCGAGCTGCAGTTTTGGACGCTGGCCTCCGCCGGCTCCGTCGATGACGTCACCCGGCTCGCCGGCAACAGCGAGGTGCTGTTGCGCGAAGCGCCCGGCCCCTTTGGCTCATCCATCCAAGCCAACGACGCCGTCGGCATCGAACTCGATGGTGGCGTGTGGCAGGTCGACGGCCGATTCGGCGAACTCCCCCTCGTGCTCGGCAGCTTGTACGACGGCAGCGCCAACGGCATCGCATTGCGCAACGTGCAGGTGCGCATGACCGTCGAAGAAGACCGCCCCGGTTGCAGCGGCTTTTGCTCCGTCGACGGCGACGGCATCAGCAGCGACCGCTACGGCGTCACTGTGGGCGGCGCCATCACCGCCGAAGATTTCGCGACGCTGTTGAGCGGCACGGCATCTGACTGCGCTTGCCTTGGTGGCGAGGGGCCCCTCATCGGCGCCGCCATCGTGCCACCCATGGAAGAAGGCGGCGACCCCGCCTATGCCTTCACCTGCCAACGCGACACTTTCTTGTGCAACCCAGACAACCTCCCTGCCGACGCCGGTCCCGGCCCCGAAGGGGTCTGCGCTTCCATCCCCAGCACCTGCGACTTCCTCGGGTTCGCGGCCGCCTACCTCGACCTCGATCTTGACGACGACGGCATCCTCGACGCCATGAGCTTCGGCATGCAGCTGCAACTGGTGGGCACCACCGCGGTGGGCATCGTGCCGCCGCCTCCCCCCGCCGACGCTGGTGTCGTCGACGCTGGCGCCTCCGACGGCGGAACGCCCTAGGCGCCCACCGTCGCGTCGTGCAGCAGCTGTGTCGCCCGCTCGGTGTCGACGGGCGCCACCAAGTACGTCGCGCGAAAGCTCGACGTCGAAAACCCCATGACGTCGATGCCGGCGTCGGCCAGACGTTGCCAACAGGTCAAGACGGCGGTGCGGTCTTTCAGCAAGCCGTCCCCGACGAGCGACACGGCGCCCACGTCGTCTTTGCGCACCACGCCGTCGGGCAACGCCGCAAACAGCTGCTCGATGCCGTGCGCGTCGTCGGGCGCGATGAGCACTTGGGTGCCACCGTCGTCGCTGCCGAGAATTTGCGCCGGCGTCAGCTTGTGCGCGTCGAGCGCCTGCAACAACGACGCCGTCTGCGCGAAGGGCGCCTGCAACAAGAACAGCTGGGAGCGATGGGCCACGCCGCGCACGCCGCCTTTGGGCGTGGGCGCGTCTTTGCGAATGACGGTGCCGACGTCGTCACTGCCTGTCTTTTTGCAGAAGAGAGCGATGTCTTTGTCTTTGGCGAACTGCACCGCTTGTGGGTTCAGCACCTTGGCGCCGGCGGCGGCCAGCTCTTGCATCTCGGCGTAGCTCAAGGCGCTGAGCTTGGTGGCACCGTCGACGACGCGGGGGTCGGCGGTGAACACGCCTTCGACGTCGGAATAGATCTCGCACGCATCGGCGTCGAGGGCGGCGGCCAACGCCACGGCGGTGGTGTCGGAGCCGCCACGGCCCAGCGTGGTGACCTCGCGCTTGTAACTCACGCCCTGAAAGCCGCCGACGATGACGACTTTGTCTTTGGCGAGTTCGTCGACGACGCGGTAGGGCCGCACCTCCAAGATGCGGGCGTCGGAGTGCTGGTCAGACGTGAGAATCCCAGCCTGGCTGCCGGTGAATGAGATGCTTTGCACGCCTCTCTCGTCGAGGGCCATGGCCAACAGCGACATCGACACCCGCTCTCCCGCCGTCAGCAACATGTCGAGTTCACGTCGGGGCGGTTGGGCGCACACCTCGTGCGCTCGCTGCAGCAGGTCGTCGGTGGTGTTGCCCATGGCCGACACCACCACGCACACCCGGCGCCCTTGCTGCACTTGGTGGTGCACCAACTCAGCGACCTTCTGGATGTGCTGCAGGTCTTTCACCGACGAGCCGCCGTACTTCTGTACGACGACGGGCTTGTTGTCGATCGACGACGTGGTCACGGCTTCTCCATCTTCGGTGTGTCGTCGTGAACGTCAGAAGGCGGGCGTGCATTCCGACGTGGAGAACGACGCGTCGGCCTCAGCCCCGCACTTCGCCGTGGCCGAGCACCACGAACTTCTTGGTGCACAGCTCGTCGAGGCCCATGGGCCCGTAGGCGTGCAACTTCGTCGTCGAGATCCCGAGTTCGGCGCCCAAGCCGAGTTCACCCCCGTCGTTGAACCGCGTCGAGGCGTTGACCATCACGCAGCTGGCGTCGACGGCGCGGGTGAAATGCATGGCACGGGTGTGGTCGTTGGTGACGATGGTCTCGGTGTGTTGCGTGCCGTGGGCGGCGACAAAGGCCAACGCCGCGTCGTAGTCGTCGACCACCTGAATGGCACAGGCCAAATCGAGAAACTCGGTGTCGAAATGCTCGGGCGTGGCGGCCTCGACGTCATCGGCCAGGGCACGGGTGCGTTCGCAGCCGTACATGCGCACGCCCTTGTCTTTCAACGCCGTCGTGATGCGGGGGATGAACGCGTCGGCCACGGCAGCGTCGACGACCAGGCCTTCCATGGCGTTGCACACGCCGGGGCGCTGCGTCTTGGCGTTGACCACGATGCGCTCGGCCATGTCGAGATCGGCGGCGGCGTCGACGACGACGTGGCAGATGCCTTGGTAGTGCTGCAGCACGGGCACGCGGGCGTGTTCGTTCACGGCGTCGATGAGGGAGGTGCCGCCCCGAGGGATGGCGAGGTCGATGCCCGATTGTTTCAGCAGCGCGTACAGCACATTGCGGTCGGGGGTGTCGACGAGCACGGCGGCACCGTCGTCGAGGTCGTTCTCGCGCAGGGCTTGTTGCACCAACGCCGCCAATGCCGCGTTTGAGTGCTTCGCCTCTTTGCCGCCGCGCAAGATGATGGCGTTGCCGGCTTTGAGGCACAGGGCGGCAGCGTCGACGGTGACGTTGGGGCGGCTCTCGTAAATCATCATGATGACGCCGAGAGGCACCTGCATGCGCCCGACTTGAATGCCCGACGGACGGGTCTGCAACCCAGACACGGCGCCGACGGGGTCGGGGGCATTGGCGATGTCGGCCAAGGCGTCTTTCAACGACTGCAGCCGGCTGTCGCTCAACTTGAGGCGGTCGAGCATGGCGGCGCCGAGTCCGTGTTCTTCGCCGGCGGCGAGGTCTTTGGCGTTGGCCTCCAGCAAATCGGCTTTGTTCTCGTCGAGGAGCTCGCGAATGCGCAACAGTGCCGCGTTCTTCTGGGCCGACGACGCCGTCGACATGACGCGTGCCCCTTGGCGGGCGCGGGTGACGAGGCTGTGGGCTTTGTCCATCTCGGGGGTGCTCATCCGATTCTCTCCTGCGACATCAATGACGCCGTGCAGCATGCCGTCTTTTGCGGCGAAATGCATCTGCATCCGAGCCCTTTGCCTTAGAGGGCGACGGCCGTCCTGACGACGTCGCGCCCTTTCGCCGCCGGATGCAAGCTGCTACTGCGGTGACCGCGACGACGCTGTCAGCCGTCGTCGACGTCGAGAGGTTTCATGCGCGTCTCCATCAGCGGCCACACCCACGTCGGCAAAAAGCGCAAGCACAACGAAGACGCGTTTTGCGTCGTGCCAGAAGACCAGTTGGTGGTGGTGTGCGACGGCATGGGCGGGCACAGCTGTGGCGAGGTCGCTTCGCAACTGGCCACCGACGAGGTGCGCAGCTTCTTCAAGGCCACCCGCAACGACCGCGACTTCACCTGGCCCTTCAAAGAAGAAAAGGGGCTGAAGTGGGACGAAAACCGGCTGGTGTGCGCCGTCAAACTCGCCAACCAAGCCATCTTCGACGCCGCCCGCGCCGACCGCAGCAAAGAGGGCATGGGCACGACGCTGGTGAGCGCGGTGGTGCGGCCGACGTCGGTGGCCATCGCCCATGTCGGCGACAGCCGGTGTTACCGCTTTCGCGGCGACGACCTTGAGTTGCTCACCGAAGACCACTCCCTGCTCAACGAATACATCCGTCTGAAAAACCCCAATGACGACGAGATTGCCCGCTTCCCGCACAAGAACGTCATCTGCCGCGCGCTCGGGTTGCGTCCGCAAGTGAAGGTCGACGTCAACCGCGTCGAGCCGCTGCTCGGCGACGTGCTCGTGCTGTGTTCTGACGGTTTGTGCGGCATGGTCGACGACGACGTCATTCGCGATGTTGGGCGTCCGTTTGTGCGGCGCCTGCGCGACGGGGACGCCGACGCCCTCGACGAACTGTCGTTGGCGCTCATCGACACGGCCAACGCCGCAGGCGGCAAAGACAACATCACCTGCGCGGCAGTGCATTTGGCGTAATCCATGGCGAACGACACGACCTCCTCGACGACCCCCACGGCGCCCCAGGCCAAGTCTGTGTCCATTTGGTGGTTCGCCTTTGGGTATTTCGCCGCCTATGTCCCCTACACCACGTTGGTGAAGGCGGCGACCAACGGACTGTTCGACGGCATCCCCGCCCTCTCCGGCATTCGCATCTTGCCGTTGTCGGTGTTCGCCAGCGTCGTCGGCATGTACACCTTTCTCGGCGCCATGCGCTGGTTCAAACACGCGTCTTGGTACACGGTGGCTGGGCTGCGCCTCCCAGGCCCCAGCAAGTGGACATTCTTCTCTGGCCTCTGCACGGCCGCCATCGTCGCCACCACGACGCTGGCGTACACCTTTGAAGGCGTGTCCATCGTCTTCGTCATGCTGCTGATGCGCGGCGGCGTGTTGGTGATGGCGCCCCTCGTCGACACCCTGAGCGGACGCAAAACCCGGTGGTTCTCCTGGGCCGGCTTGGTGTTGTCGATGGCCGCGCTCGTCGTCGCCTTCGCCGAAAAGGGCGGCACCGCCATCACCTTCGCCTGTGCCCTCGACGTCGGCGTGTACATTGCCAGCTACTTCGTGCGCCTTCGGCTCATGACCCAGCTCGCCAAGAGCGACACCGACGGCGACGCCAACCGCCGCTACTTCGTCGAAGAGCAGCTGGTGGCCACCCCCGCTGTGTTTCTGCTGTTGGCGGTGTGCGCCCTCATCGGTGGCCCCGACGGCAGTGTTCTCGGCGAGGTGCGCGCCGGCTTCGTCGACATCTGGAGCAACGCTGCCTGGCCATGGATCGTCGTCGTCGGTCTATGCTCGCAGTTCACGGGCGTCTTCGGCGGCCTCATCCTGCTCGACAAGAGCGAGAACACCTTCTCGGTGCCGGTGAACCGCTCCAGCAGCATCATTGCCGGCGTGGTGTCGTCGGCGGTGTTGACGTACGCCTTTGGTCTGGCCGCCCCCAGCACCGCCAAGTTGATGGGCGCCGGGCTCATCATCGTCGCCATCTTGTTTCTCTCCATCCCGCCATTGGTGGAGAAGAAAAAGGCAGAGGCGAAGGCGACGTAGAGGTCACTCGACGGGCACGGTCGCCATTGCAGTTTGACGCCCCTCAGCAGGGCAAAACGCGGGCGTCCACTGCAAGTGCTCGTTGAAGGCGGGGCCATGGCGCCGCAAAAAAAGCGCCGGCACGGACTCAGCTTCGCTTGGCGCGGTAGCCGGCCGCTTCGAGGGCGGCGATGACGTCGTCGACGTGGCTGTGCCCCTTGCTCTCGATGACCACCTCGACGGCGACTTCGTTGAGAGCGCCGCCGACAAAGGCACGCTCGTGGTGCACCTCGACGACGTTGGCGCGGGCTTTGGCCAACGTGCCCAACATGTCGCTGAGCGCGCCTGGCGCGTCGTGAATGGTGACGTCGAGGCGCGCCAAACGGCCGCTCTCGGCAAGGCCGCGCTCGATGATGCGCGAGATGATGTTCACGTCGATGTTGCCGCCACAGACGATGGCGCACACCCGTTTGCCAGCGAGGTCTTTGACCTTCTTCGACAACAATGCCGCCACCCCAGCAGCCCCCGCCCCTTCGGCGACGGTCTTCTCGCGCTCCAGCAAGAACAAGATGGCGCGGGCGATCTCGTCGTCGTCGACGGTGACGAAGTCGTCGACGAGGTCTTTGGCCAGGTGAAAGGGCCGCTCGCCCACTTTGCCCACCGCGATGCCGTCGGCGATGGTCGACTGCGGCGGCAGCGTCACCAACTCGCCCGCCTCCACCGACGCCTTCATCGACGGCAACACCGCCGACTCCACGCCGATGATGCGCACGTGAGGGTGCACCTTTTTCATGGCGACGGCGACACCCGAGATGAGGCCGCCACCCCCGACGGGCACCACCACGGCTTCAAGGTAGGGGTTCTGCTCAATGAGCTCGAGCCCGATGGTGCCCTGCCCCGCAATGACGGCCTCGTCGTCGTAGGCGTGTACGAAGAACAACTCTTCGGCGTCGCGGATGTCGCAGGCCGTCTGGTAGGCCTCCTCGTACGACTGGCCGCTCAACACCACCTTGGCGCCAAACTGCTGGGTGCGCGCCACTTTGATGAGGGGCGTGCCCTCAGGCATGACGATGGTGGCCTTCACGCCCAACTGTGCCGCATGCAACGCCAAACCTTGGGCGTGGTTGCCGGCCGAAGCGGCGATGACGCCTCGCTTTTTGTCGTCGTCGCTCAGCAGCAACAGACGGTTCAACGCGCCGCGTTCCTTGAACGAGCCGGTGCGCTGCAGATTCTCCAACTTGAGAAACACTTCAGCGCCGACGACGTCACTCATCCATTGCGATGGGCTGCAGGGCGTGCGCTTGACGGCGTTCTCAATGCGTCGACGCGCAGCCTCGATGTCTTGAAAAGTGACGCTCATGTCGTGGCCCCTCGACACGTTCATCTGCGTGTCTCTCGTCGTCACGTTAGCCCGGCGGACGGGCACCGTCGACGCCAAAGAAGGCGGCCGGGCCACGGCGAAGCGAACATGTCTCTCGCCTGCAGCACCGACGCCTGGCTCGTGGTAGAACGGAGTCGTGCAACTGGTGTGGGCTCCTGTGTTCTTGCTGCTGTGCGCTTTGGGCGTCACGGCCTTGGCCACCGGTGTGCACCTGTGGGCCCGACGTCGCCCCATGGCCGAACGGCCCGTCGCCCACGCTTTGCGACAGACAGCGCCGCGGGGCGGCCGCGCCCGCTTCCCCGTGCGCCTCGTCGAGGTTGCCGTACTGGGCGCCGTGTGGACGTTCGCCACCGTCATCCTCGCCAACCTCGTCCCCCTCATCGACGACCTCCCCAAAGAACGGCAAGCGCTGTACGCCGTCGGCGGCGCCATGCTCGTCATGGGCACCTGGTGGGCGTGGCGTCGGGGCACGTTGCGCGACCGCGCCAGCGCCCGTTTTGACGACGTGCGCAACTGGAGTGGCGAATGACGTCGACCCCCGACTCCGACATCGACGCCAAGCTCGGCTGGGTGCAGCGCATCCTGCAGTGGGCGACGCGTGAGAGCTTGTCGGCCTACGTCGTCGAGGGCGTGCTCCCCGCGTCGTCGACGGTGCCGTGGTTGCAGAAGGCGTTGCTCGAACGCTTGCGCCTCGGCCTCGGCGTCACCGGCCCCGAACAGGCAGACCTCCTCGTCGTCGTCGGCGACATCAGCCACAAGTTCGCTCCCGTCGTGCAAGACATTTGGGCCCGCATGTCGGCGCCCAGTTGGGTGCTGCACTTGGGTGTGCTGCCGACGACGTCGTCGTCGCCCGTCTCCTATGCCCTCGTCGACAGCCTGCACGAAGTCGTCCCCGTCACGGTGCGCATTGAGGGGCTGCCGCCGAGCAAAGACGCCCTCGAACGTGGGCTCCAGGCGCTGCGGGTGCGCATGCGGGAGGCCTCGTGACCGACGTGCCCGACGCTCCGGCCCCAGACGAACGCGACACCGCGGCCGACGCCGTCAGCGACGTCGATGGCGTGGCCGACGGGCCAAAGGCCACGCAAAACCCCCACCACCTCGTCGAACTTCTCCGCCAACGACGACGTCACCTGCGTTTGCTCGACACAGGCGTCGACAGCTGGGGCGAGACGTTGTGCGTCGCAGCCGACGACCTCCTCCACGTCCTGGCGTTTTTGCAGGCCGACCCCGATGCCGACCTCGAAGTTCTCGTCGACGTCGTGTGCATCGACCACCACGAAGACAGCGACGAGGCCAAGGCATCCGACGTTGATGACGACGAGAACCGCTTCGAAGTCGTCTACCTGTTGCGTTCGGTGCGCCTGCCCTACCAGCTCAGCGTGCGGGTGTTCACATCGAGCGAACACCCCCAAGTTCCCAGCGTCACCTCGCTGTACCCATCTGCCGACTGGCTCGAGCGTGAGCTCTACGAACTGTTCGGCGTCTACGCCGATGGCCACCCCCATTTGCGCGGGCTGCTGCTCTACCCCGACTTCGTGTCGCATCCCATGCGTCGAGACTACCCGCGGGGCAAGGCCCAGCCGATGGTTCCCCTGCGCACCCCCCAACACCTCCCCGTCGTCGTCACCGACCTGCCCGTCGACGACACCGGCGATGCCGCACAGGATGCCTCATGAAGTCGGTGCTCGACGCCCTCCCCGACGTCATCATGCCCGACGCGGTGCGCGAAGCCGACGCGGCTTCCATCCCGCTCGTGCGTCCCGACGACCACGACCTCGTGCGCCCCCTTGCCGAGGAGGAGTTGCCGTCGGCCACACGCCGGGGCTCGCTCATGGGAGCCGACACTGCGCCATTGTCGCGTCACCTGGTGTGGACATTCGGCCCCAGCCACCGCGCCCTCCCCTTCCCCTTGCAGCTGCGCGTGGAGCTCTCCGGCGAACGCGTGCTGACCGTCGACCCCGAGATTGGCTGGTCGCACCAGGGGCTCGAACGCATGCTCGAGTTCGGCACCGTCGACGAGGGGTTCGGGCTGTTGGCGCGGCTGCATCCGACCACACCGCTGGTGCCACAGTTGCTGTGGGCCCATTTGTGGGAGACAATCCTCGACGTCGTCGACGAGGTGCCCGCGCGTGTGTGTTGGCTGCGTGTTGCTGGGCTTGAACTCAGCCGCGTCGTCGCCCACCTCGACGTGTTGCGCGCCCTCGCCGAGGTCTATGCCGACCGTTTGGCGCAGCAGATTTTCACCGACGCCCACAAGGCGTGTGCGCGGGCTTTGTGGACGCTGCAAGGCGAGGCGAACTTCTGTGCCGTTGGCGGCATGCGTGATGCCCTCGACGACAGCGCGCTCACGGCGCTCGAAGACGAGTTGCAAGCCGCGCTCGTCGGTGTCGGCCAGATGCATGAGCAGCAGTTGCGCAACGTCGCCTTCGTCGACGGATTGGGCGGCCGTGGCGTCATCTCCATTCGCAACCTGCTCGACCACGGCGTCACCGGCCCTGCGTTGCGGGCGTCGGGGGTGCGCGACGACGTGCGACGGCGTCACCCCATCTTCGCCTACGACGCACTCGAGCCTGCACTGGTGACGCAGCAAGACAGCGACGCTTTGTCGCGCGCAACACAACGGTTGCAAGAGCTGTCTGACGCTTCGCGCATGGTGTTGCAGGCGTGTCATGAGGCCCGTCGGGCCGACCCCTCGCTGGGAACCCTGCTCGACGTCGACGACAAGCCGCTGCCGCCAGGGCGATGCGCCGTCAGCCTGGAGGCGCCCAACGGCGAGATGGCGTTCTTCGTCGACGTCGACGCCAATGGCAAGCTGCGCCGCACGCGGCTGCGAACGCCGTCGTTTGCCTTGGCGCAATGCCTGCCGCACTTTCTGGCCGATGCCCACCTCGACGACGTCGTGCCCATCCTCCTCGGACTCGGCATGGTGGGCACCGCCATCGACTGCTAGCAGACTCAGCCTGGTGCACAGCTCGGATGCTGCGGCACCGTGTCCAACAACTTGCGCAGCTTCTTCTTCGACGACGAGAACTTCAGCACACCGTACAGCTGATGGGTCATCTGGCGGTCGGTGATGCGCGGCACCATCAGCTCCAAAGCCTTGCCGCGGTCTTTGGCGAAGTTGAACAGTTGCACCACCGCCCGGGCTTGTGACGACGTCAGACACATCCCGGTCATGCCCGAGCGCAGCACGTTGAGCTTGTTGTCTTGAAAGGATTCGCCTTTGATGGCCATCACCAGCGCGCGGTGTTCAGCGTCGGAGAGGATCGGCGCCAACTGCACGCCAGGGGGTGGCGTTGGCGGGGGCAAGGCGCCTCCGACGGGGACACCCGGCGCATACCCAGGCGGAGGGGGGGCCTCCACCAGCGTCGACGATGCCCGACACGACTCGGCGCGGGCTTCGACGGCGCGACGACGCACTTCATCAAGCTGTCGACGCACACGGACGCGCACAGCGCGGGCGCCGATGTCGTCGAGCGACAACTCAGCGTCGCGCAAGCTGCGCTCGAGGTTGTCGAAGCGCGCCTGCACTTCAGAAGGACACGGCGTCGCGGGCGCCGTCTGCGCAGAGAGCGACAACAACAAGGGCACAGCAAGCGTCAGCACAAACAAGTCTCCTTTTCGACGTGAGCGTGGCCACACTCCGTCACTTGCAGCAGGGGTTGAGGGCGGCGGCCGATGTCCTCCACTGCACGATTTTCCGTCGACAACGCCCAGTTGGCGTGCCTGCTCGTGGTTCATTGACGCCGCACACGGCGGACATGTTCACCCACAACGCAAGGAGGTCAGAATGTAGCCCACGACGCAACTTTCAGGCATGCTTGCGCGGATTGTGGCACCTGGTGTCGGATCGTTTGCCGCCCTCCGAGGGCGTCAGCGGCACTGGGTCTTTGCAGGTGAAGCGCGCGTGGCCAAAAAGAACCTTCTCCTCGTCGATGCCGACCCCAAGACCCTTCGCATGCTCGAGGTGAGTTTGCGCAAGGCGGGGTTCTCGGTGACCACGGCCCTCGACGCTGTGGACGCCAAAGAGAAGATCCAGCTGAGCCACCCTGACGTCATCTTGTCGGAGACGAAGCTCCCCGGCGCCGAAAGCGGATTTGAGCTGGTGGCGTCGTTGAAGAAGTCGCCGACCACCGAGAACATCCCCATCATCTTCTTGTCGAGCGAAGTGTCTCTCGAGCAGAAGGTCAAGGGCCTCGAGCTTGGCGTCGAGGACTACCTCACCAAACCCATCTACCTCAAAGAGGTGCTCACAAGGGTGCGCGTTCTCCTCGAGAAGATGGAGAAAAGCCGCCTCGAAAAACGGGAGCGCAGCTCAACGTTCAATGGCGTCCTCGGCGAGATGGGCCTCGTCGACCTCGTGCAGACCATCGAGATCGGTCGCAAAACCGGCCGGCTCAACATCGACACTGCGTCGTCGGGCGGGCACATCGCCTTTCGCGAAGGCAAGGTTGTCGACGCGCGCACCGGCAAGCTCATCGGCGAGCGCGCCTTCTACCGCATGCTGGTGTGGAACGAGGGCGTGTTCTCCATGGAGTTCGGCCAACACGACGACCCCGACGTCATCGAGTTGTCGACGCAGGGCTTGCTCATGGAAGGCATGCGCCGCGTCGACGAGTGGGGCCGCCTTCTCGAACAGCTTCCTCCGCTCGATCGCGTCTTTGAAATCGACTACGGCGAACTCGTCGACCGCTTGGCGGAGATCCCCGACGAGATCAACGGCATCATCAAGCAGTTCGACGGCACCCGCACGCTCATCGACGTCGTCGACGAAACCGACTTTGGCGATCTCGAAGCGCTGGAGATCTGCTCCAAGCTGTACTTCGAAGGCCTGATCTACGACCGCTCCACGCATGAGAATGAAGACGGATTCGGAGACACCAGCGCCAGCTTTGACGACGCTGCCGACGTGGGCCTCGACGACACGGGCGAAAACCCACTGCTCGGCGTCGACGAGCCCAGCGACGAATCCCCTGGCACAGACGACGCTGCACCTGGCTTTGCGTTGGCACCGCCCACAGGCGTTGAAGACAGCCAGCCGACGGCTCTCGCGCCTGAAGAGGCGCCCCCTGCGCCCGACGTCGAACCGCCAGCCCCCGAAGAAGAGGCCGGCCCTGTCGTCGAGGACGAGCCCGTTGCGGAGCCTCCAGTCGTCGACACCGATGACGTCCCCGCGCCGCCATCTGTCGACGACGTCCCCCCTTCGAACGACTCGAAGGTCCCCGGATTCGTCGACCCGTCTGCTGAAGGCCCAGCCGCCGACACCGCCACCGGCTTTCGTCCCGATGAAGACGAACAAAGCTTCGCCGGCTTGGAGTTGTCGGACGAAGGCGCCCCCGTCGACGACGAGCCCAAGAGCCTTGCCGACGACTTGGGTCTCACCGATGACGAGGTGGCACTCGCGGTCAACAAGAACCGTCCAGCCGACGACGACATCGATCCCGAAAGTCTGAACATCGAAGAAGACACCGGTGACGACGACGACGCCAACGACACCGTCATCGAATCCGCGAGCCCTGCTGCAGACGAAGAAGACATTGATGTCAGCGGCATCGACATCGACGACGTCGGTGCAGCCGCTTCTGCCCCCCACTCTGAAGAAGCGGCCGCCACGCAAGAAGTGCCGGCGCCGTCGGCCTCTGACAGCAAAGAGGTCGACCTCGCAGCGCACATTGAAGCGTCCATTGACGACGACAAAGGGGCCGCCAACGACACCGTCGTCGACCAGGCGCTGCAACAACACAGCCGTCCGGCCGAAGAGGTGGTGGAGACAGCGGGCGACACCCAAGACAAAGCGCATAAAGAGCCGCCCCATCCCGAGTTCTCCACCGACGATGCGCCGCAGTCGGCGATGAACAACCCCGTCGACACTCCATCGGGTGGCATCGCCACCGCGTGGTTTGGCGACGGCGACACCTCGATGGAGGCTGCCGATCCCGCCGCTGTCGCCGTCGACGACGATTGGGAGCCGCCGCAACAAGGGGGTCTTCCCAAAGCCGCGGTCGCGGTGCTCGTCATCTTGTTGGGCGGTGTCGTCGCGTACGGCGCCGTCAAGCTGATGAAGAAGCCTGACGGAGACATCGTTGCGCAAGAGCCGTCGGCCGCCCCTCCGCCGCAAGAGCCGGCCGTGCCACCGCCGACGCCAGACGTGCCAACTGCAGAACCCCCGACGGCGGAACCTCCGACGGCTGAGCCTCCGACCGCTGAGCCCGTGGAGCCCTCAACGGCCGAGCCCCCTGCGCCCGAGCCTGTCGAGCCGCCGCCGGTGAAGAAGGATCCGCCTCCGGTGAAGAAGGATCCGCCGCCGGTGAAGAAGGATCCGCCTCCCGTGAAGAAGGATCCGCCGCCGGTGAAGAAGGATCCGCCGCCGGTGAAGAAGGATCCGCCGCCGGTGAAGAAAGACCCGGCCGCCAAACGCGACGCCGAGTACAAAAAGGCGCTGAAAAAAGCGGAGTCGCTCACCCGTCGTGGGCAGCACAGCAAGGCCATCCGGCACTTCAAGGCGGCCATCTCGGCCAAGCCGACGTCGTCGCGGGCGCACCTCGGGTTGGGCAACGCCTACTACGAGCTGAACAACAACCAGGCTGCGCTGTCGAACCTCGAAAAGGCGCGGGAGCTGGCGCCGCGGTCGCCGCGGGTCTACGTGTTGCTCGGCGCCGTGTACCAGAGCGTGAAGCGGCAACGCGACGCCATCCGGGCATACGAGAAGTACCTGGAGCTGGCGCCCAACGGGAAGTTTGCCCGCGACCTCCGCACGATCGTCACGGAGCTGAAGGGGTCGGCGCCGTAGGGCGTTCCAACTGGAACGCGGGTGTTCCAAATGGGAGAGTCCGGCCTCAGATGGCAGGGGCCATTCTCAAGATGGCAGGGTCCATTCTCAACATGGAGCCGCGTACGCCGAATGGGACGGTCGGTGTGCAGCGGGCTGTCGGATTCTCTGCAAATTGCTGAAGAATGTGTGTTTTCAGGCTGTTGGCATGCGCTGTGCTTGTTGATGGGCAGCCCTGCTGGCGGTGGCCAACGGCATGTGGGGCCAGTGGCTTCTGCCCGCTCGGGCGGGAGGGGTCGGGCGGGCAGAGTCCACGCTTTTTGCGTTGTGTGAAAAGCGTCGGGGAAAGCCGCAAAGGGAATGCCGGTCGGGATGACCGCATTTGTTTTGCGGCCGCCGAGTCAATTCCCTCCCCAAAAAGCGCAACAAGCAGCCGTCAGCCGTTGTCGCCCGACTCATCCTGCAGCCCACTCAGCATCTGGTCGATGGCCCGCATGTCGAGCTTCTTGCGCCGCCCTTTCGGCCGAATCCCAATCGCCCGATTCGTCTGCGCCACGCTCTGCTCCACCGCATTCGTCGTCAGCGCCAAGCTGTCGCCAATGCGTTGCATGAGTTTGTCGTCGACCACCTGTGCCCGCGCCAAGAACGCCTCAAACAGCGCATTGTCGCACAAGGTGTTGATGACCCGCGGAATCCCCTGCGAGGCCGCATGGATGATGTCGATGGCCCCCCGCGTGAACAGCATGCGATGGGCCCCCGCCAGACGCAGGCGGTGCTTGATGTACGCCTCGGTGGCGTCGCGATCAAACGGCTCCAGCCGCACCCGCAGCGCCACCCGTTGGGCCAACGGCGGATCCAAATTCAGGTTCTGCTCGATCTCCGGCAGCCCGAAGAACACGAACGACACCAGCTTGCGCTCGGGCACTTCGAGGTTCAGCAGACCACGAAACTCTTCCATCAACTCGCGCGTCTGCAACATCTGGGCTTCGTCGATGAGCACCACGGCCTTTTTGCCCTGCTCGTAAATCTCGACGAGACGGCGGTACAGCTGCCCCAACAGCGCGAGTTTCTCGCCCTGCGGATTCTGCACACCCAACTGCAAAGCGATGCGTCGCAACAACCAACTGGCGGTGATGCCCGAGTGGATGATGACCAACAGCGCCGCTTCGTATTTGTCTTCGGGGAGCGCATCCAGCATGCGGCGCGCCAGCGTTGTCTTGCCGTGGCCGATTTGCCCGACGAGAACGGCGAGGCCCTTCATGCCGTCGACGGCGTACGTCAAACGCGTCAGTGCGTCTGCATGCTGCTTGGAGTTGTAATAAAAGCGGCTCACCGGCGCGTTGGAGAACGGCTCGTGGGTGAGGCCGAAGTGGTCGAGCACGTTCATGCGCTCCTCCGCCGCCGCAATGGCCACCGTTTGCCCACGACACCACCGCCGTGTCGTCGACGACACGGCCCCTGCAAGGGCGAAGCAGATCGAAGCAAAGCAAGGCTACACATAGTCAATGTTCTTGGAAGGACGTGAAGGAGCAGCACCGGCGCCGCCCGCCGCTTGCGCATCTTGCAAACGCTTTTCGAGGTCGGGCATGTCGCTCTTGAGGGCTTTGGCGGCAGCGAACGCTTCCGACGCTTCGGCGGGGCGTCCGAGTTCCATCAGACACACTCCACGTTGGTATTCGTTGGTGCCTTTTTGTTTGGCGTTGATGCCGGCCGACGACAACGCCGAGTCGAACGCCGCCAGCGCCTGCTCGAAGCTGCCGCCGTCTTGGTGGCAGAGGCCGATGAGGTGAAAACTGTCGACCGCCTTCGACGGCGCCTTGCTCGACAACTCGAATTCGCCGATGGCCTCGTTCGACAACCCCATCTCGCGGTAGGCGATGCCGAGGTTGTAGTGGGTTTCGGCGTCGCCCTCGTCGACGGTTTCGGCCACGCCCTTTTTGAAGGCGCTGAGCACTTCGTCGACCGACACCTGCATGTCGTCTTCGGGCAGCACGCTGTCGAGGGCACCTTCGAGGTCGAAGTCGCCAAGCTCTTCTTGCAGCGATTCTTCAAGCGCCGTCTCCCAAGGCGCAGGCGGCTCGGGCTCGTCGTTCTCGAGGGCGGTGACGCGCGCCAACATCCACGGCGCACGTTGGGAGTCTTCGAGTTCGTCGGCGATCTCCTCGAGGATTTCGCGCGCCTCGTCGTACAAGCCCTGCTGGATGAAGAACTCCGCCTCCTCCATCTCGTCGGGGTAAAACTGGGTGGCGATGTCGTCGGCGAAGCCGTGGGCTTGCTCCGACACCCCCAACTTCGGCGTGACCGGGCCGCCCTCTTGCGACACGCCGCCCATGGCCGACATGTCAGACGAGCCCAACGGCTCGACGTCTGACGTCGACAACAACATGGCGTCGTCGCTCACGTCGTCGCTCAGGCCATCGCCACTCAGCGGTGGAGGTGCATCTGGCAGGTCTTCGGTGCCCAACGCCGCGGCCGCCACGGCATCGAGGTCGCCCGCGTCGAGCATGGAGGGCGCCGCCGCCGGCATCTCTTCGGAGTCGTCGGCCGGCGCTTCAAGCGACAGCTCAGACAACTCCGCTGCAGGAGCCCCAGCGTCGGACGCGTCGGCCATGAGGTTGCCGCCGGGGCCGCCTTGCTGCAGCTCCGGAGGCAGCTTGCCCGCCATGATGTCTTGCGGATTGAGGCTCATGGCGACGGTGGCTTCGCTGAAGCCGTCGTCGGCGGGCGCGCCGAAATCGTCGATGGGGCTGGGAGCCGTCGCCGATGCCGCGGGGAATTGGTCGGTGTCGGCCTCCGACATGTCGGCAGCGTCAGGCACGGGCGCCGCGGCCTGCTTGCTCTCGTCGGCGAAGGCGCGAATCTCGGCCATCTCCTCCGGCGACAGCGACATGATTTCGGTGGAGGCAAAGTCTTCTTCGACGTAGTTCTCGTCGTCAAACTCTTCGGGCACGCCCCCATCGTCAGAGAAACCGTCGTCAGAGAATCCGTCGCCCGCGTCGAAGCCGTCGGCAGCCTCGTCGTAGTCGACGCCCTCGTCTTCGAGCGCTTCTTCTTGGATGAAGCTCTCCGCAACGCGCAGGGCCTCGTCGAGGTCACCGAGGTCGCCCATGTCTTCCATGCCGGAGAGGGCGTCGGCCACCAGCGCTTGCGACTCGGCGTCGAGACCACTGCTCACCGCCGTTTCGTTCGCCGGCAGAATGAGGTCGTCAGGGCCCGCGTCGAGGTCGCCGACCAAGTCGGGCGAGTCGTCGAGCAACGCTTGCGCAGCCGCAGCGATGTCGTCGTCGTCGTCCAAGCCGACGGCGGGTTCGTCGCCTCCGATGATCATGGCGTCGTCGTCGAGAATCATCTCGTCGTCGTCGGCCATGATCATGGCGTCGTCGTCGAGAATCATCTCGTCGTCGTCGTCGCCGAGCAACATGTCGGCTGCGCCGGTGCCCATGGACTCGTCAGAAGGCAAGCCGTCCAAGCTCGCGCCACCGCCCAGGTCGAGGTCATCGGGCAGCTCGTCGGCGGCCGACATCAAAGGCGCCGCCTCGTCGACGGGGGCCTCGTCGTATTCGGAGTCGGGCTCCAAGATGAGCGCGTCGTCGTCGAGGATGATCTCTTCGTCGTCGTCTGGCGGCAGCGGCGCAGGTGCCGCAGCTTCGGCCGGACGGTTGTGCTCGTTCAACTCTTTGCGCCACACCGACAGCCGGGGGTCTTTGACCTTCTCGCCCAACACCACCAGTTGCTGCAGCGCCTCGACGACGGCATCGCCCTGGCCCAGCTCTTGCGCGATGGACTTCTTCTTCTCATGAGCGTCGAGGTGGTCGGGACGCATCTCGATCATCTTGTCGAGGTGCTCCAGCGCTTTGTCGCGCAGGCCGTACTTCACGTAGACGTCGGTTTCGGTCATCAGACGACGGAACTGCTCGTCTTCAGGGTTGCCTTGTGGCGGCGGCGTCGGCGTCGGCGCTTGGGGGGCAGCAGCAGGTGCAGGGGCCGCGCCCATTCCAGGAAGCGCAGCCCCACCCGCAGGCGCCCCCATGCCAGGCAATGCCGCGCCCCCTGGTGCGGGGGCCGCAGGTGCGGGGGCCGCAGGCGCCATGCCCAACGCCTGCATGGCCTCGCCGTCGCCGGGCACCAGCTCCAACACTTGCTCCCAGCCGCTGCGGGCCTCGGCGGTGTCGCCGTTGAGCTGATGGATGCGGGCCATCTCGCGGTACACGCTGATGGCCTTTTGGTTTTGCCCCATGGCACGAAACGCCGTGCCGATCATCTTCAGGGTGTCGAGGTTGCGCGGGTCGGCTTTGAAGCACACCTGCAGCTTGCCGAGGGCCACCTTGTGGTCGCCGCGCTGCATGTAGATCTGGGCGACTTCGCGTGTGACGTCGATGGCGCTTGGATCGAAGTAGATGAGACGCTCGGCAACGCGGATGTAGTCGTCGATGCGCTCTTGCTCTTTGAGGTACTCCGTGGCCGAACGAAACTCTTGGATGGCTTCGTTGCTCATGCCCTGCTGGGCGAAGAGCTCGGCGAGCTTGATGCGCGACGGCAAGTTGTCGGGGTCGAGGTCGACCATGCGCTTCAAGATGTTGAGCGTCTCTTGGCTGCGGCCCTGCTGCTCGTAGACGACGGCGACCTGCTGGTAGTGCTGCAGGGCATCTGACGACAGGTTGAGCTGTTGGTACATCTCGGCCAGCTTGAGATGGATCTCAGGCATGGTGGAGTCGACGCGGAGCATCTGTTTGTAGACGGCGACGGCCTTCAAATAGAAGCCCTGGTCGCTGTACAGCGTGGCCACCTGCTCATAGGCGTCGATGGCCTCGCGGGTGCGGCCCATCTTGACGTAGGTGTCGCCGATCTTGAGCAGCGTGCGCACGTCAGACGGGTCGTCGTCGACGAGACGGCGGAATTCGGCGATCGCCTTATCGTACTTGCCTGCTTGCAGCAGTTTGATGGCGCTGGCGGTCACTTTGTCGCGATTGAGGGCCAAGTTCCCGTCCTGCCAAAGGCCGCGCTCAGGGGCGCTGCACCCGCCAAAAGACCAACGTAGACCACGACGTGCTTCGTCGTGCAGTGGCGGGGCCCACCATAGAAACCACAAGATTCCCGGGTCAAGTTTCCGCAACGGTTGCACAGGCCGACTGCATCGAGGTGCACGGGCCCTGAGACGGGAGCCGAGCCGACGTCTGCACCTGCGTGTCGAAATGAACCGACCGCAGTGGCTCGGCAGGCGGAGCAGAGAGCGAAGAGCGCGCCAAACGGCCCAGGCCGGGCCGAATTTCGTGGGGTCTGTGACGTCTGCGCTCAGGTCTGAAGTGTCCCACCCGAATAGACAAGCGTGACCGACGTCGGAGATGGAGTAGCCTGTCTCGCCGGGGTGTGTTCCTGCGGCGATCGTGCCCTACGTCAGCGGGCGCATGGCAAACGCACCTCTGACCCATCCGGTCGCGCATGGAGAGCCGATGTTTCAGCACCCCACACCGCTTGCCCCTGCTCCAAAGACATCTGCCGCGATCGCGCCAGAGGCTGCGGCCCGCTTGTTGCGGCCCCCCCGATGGGCGTGGATGGCCATGACCGCCGGCCTGTGCGTGTTGGCGGCGGGGCCGGCCAGCGCAGGGCGGTCCATCAAGGAGCCCAAGGCGGTGAAGCAGGCGGCCAAGCGCCTGAAAAAAGCCGAACAGCAAGCGGCGCTGAAAGAGGTGGGGCTCGAGAAAACCTGCTCCCGATCCATGCTCAAAACCAAAGAAATTCAAGGTGTTCGGTGCCGACTGGCGCTGCACCAGGCGGCGTCAAAAAAACACGCCCCGACGACGGTGGCCGGGATCGAGGCCCGGCTCGAAGCGGCCAAACAAGCGCTGTCGGCCGCCGAGACCGTGCATGGGTACGCGCCGCTGCTGCGCAAGCCCGGCCTCGCCCGACACAAATTCGAGGCGCACAAACAGGCTTGCGCCACCGTGCTCGACGCCTATGACGACATCAAGGCGTTGCCCAACACCGTCGCCGACGCCGTGCTCAAAGCCAAAGCACGCGCCCTCACCGGAGCCGGAGACGCCTTCAATGTCTACACAGCCGCTTGTGAGTGCACAAAGAGCTCTTTGTCGCTCGCGGGCCCCGCACGTGCTTCGCAAGAAGAGAATGGTGCACTGCAAGGGATTCTGACGTCGCGCGGGTGCCTCGTGAACCGCGAAAAGTTGAAGTCGTCGAGGTCGGGCCCATCGGGATTCTCCTCCGGCAAAGCCAACGCCATCGCCAAACAAAACAGCGACGCCAACGTGTTGCTCGACTACGCCAAGGCCCGCGACATCGGCCTCGACCGTTGCCGCAGCAAGTACATCTCCACCGGTGGCCAAGTCGACAAAGTCGGCAAGCTCGAGCGCTGCGTCTGTGAAGAGGTCAAACGGTGGCGCTTTCCGAAAAAACGGGGCCGCGACGACATCACCCTCCAGCTGCCGGTGTCGGGCAAGCTTGTCTCGGCCCAACTCATCGTCACTGGCAACGGCAAGGTGAAAGAGTGTGGGCCCCTGTCGGGAACCGCCATTCCATAAAGCTCGCGTGTCGGCCCCCGCGTTGTCGGCCCTTGTCTGATTGTGTGGCAGGGGAGACTTTTGCAGCGCTGCTGCGCCAACATCTCCGCCATGCCCGCCGCCGCCTCCGCTGCTCCGTCGTCGACTGAGACGTCGTCGTCTTCTGCGACGTCGCTGCGCAGCGCGTTGGTGCTTGGGCTGCTGGGGGCCCTGCTCGCTCGGCTGGTGCTTCCCGCGCAGCCACCGTCTTCTACAGACGCTTGGTTTTGGCTCGCCTGCAGCGTCCTCGGTGCCGGCGTGTTGGCGTCGTCTTCTTCGCGGTCGTCTTCTTCGCGGCCGTCTTCTTCGCCATTGGCGTCGCCGATGGCGGTGGTGTTTGCAGTGTGGGCGTTGCTTGGCGTCGCCTCGCTGTCTTGGAGCTTGCACCCCGCCGTCAGCTTTCGCGCGTTGGCAGGGTTGGGCACCGGATGGATCTGCGCCGTCGCCATCGCCACTTTCGATGACCGCGAACGCCTGCAGTTGTGGGTGACCGGCGCCGTTGGCGGTGGCTTGCACGTCGTCACCGCCCTCGCTCAGCTGTTGTGGATTTGGCCCGACGCCTTGCTTCGGCAACGTTCGTTGCGGCTGTCGCCCCAGATGGTGGCGCGGATGGAGTCAGGGCGTCCGCTGGGCATGACGCTGTCGCCTGACCTCTTTGGCGCCGTTTGCCTGTTGGGCGCCGGCTGCAGTTTGGCCTGGGCGTCGTCGACGACACACAAGGTGCAGCGAACGCTGGCGATGACGTCGGCAGCCCTCTGTGGCCTGGGCGTCGTGCTCAGCCGCTCCGTCGGCACGCTGGGAGCCGCGCTGTGTGCCCTCGTTGTCGGCGCCGTGCTGTTGCTCTGGCACCGCCACCGCAACCAACTGAAGGTGGCGGCGTTGCTCGTCGGTGGCGTCGCCGTCGCCGGTGCCGGTTGGGTGCTCGTGACCCGTGGTGTCGACGGTGTCGCCCTCTCTTTGCACGAACGCTGGCTCAACTGGGAAGCGGCTGGACGCATGTGGCAGGCCCATCCCACTGGCGTCGGCCACGCCCGCTTCGCCGCGGGGTATTTGCCCGTGCGCAGCCCCGACGCCAACGTCACGCGGTACGCCCACTCATCGCTGGTGCAGGGCTTTGCCGAACTCGGCCCGCTGTTTGTCGTCGTCGTCGGCGCGTTTGCTTGGAGCGTGGTGCGGCACATGCGTCGTTTGTTGGCATCGCCATCGTCCGTGGCCACGTCGGTGCTGACGGCCGCCGCCCTCGGTTGGACATTGCGCACCTTGCTCGACTACGACCTGCAAATCGCGCAGACGCTCACGTGGTTTGCCGTGTTGTGGGCGATGGCAACGACATGGCCGTCGACGTCGACGTCGTCCGAAAACGCCACCTCCAGCCGAGCAACGCTTGGCGCCGCAACCCTCGGCGTCGTGTTGGCGGCGGGCGCGACGTGGAGTGCGATCGTCGTCGACGACACCCAGACCGCCCCGCTCGACGAAGCCGCCGCCGTTGCGCGCGCCCACGCCTGCGACGCCCAGCTGACCCCGCGGGTGGCGACGCGTTTGTGGCAGACGCCTTGTGCCGCCACGTCGTGTGCGGCGCAGCAAGCGCTGTTGGAGGGCATCCTCGACGCTGCGCTGTCGTGCCAGGCACCAGCGCCCATGTTGTGGGAGATGGAAGCGATGCGTGCGCTGGCCGCCTCTGACGTCAAACGCGCCCAACGTGCGCTGCACCAACTTGCCGCGGCCGACCCTGGCGGATTGGTGCTGCACCAGCTGCGTCCGTTTGCCCTTGAGGTGTTTGGCGCCCAGCCGTTCGCGACGTCGTCGACGTGGGAGGCAGAGCGCAACCGTTGGTTCTCGACGCCAGCGCAGCAAGAACGCGTGCGGCAGCTGCACCCGTTCATCGGGCAGCGCGTGCTGTTTCACCCGCAGTGACCGTCAGCTTTGCTCGGACACCCACGTGCGGATGGCTGCGTCGGTGGCGTGCTCGCGGGCGTGACGTTGCACCGCCAGCTGCACCAACTCGTCGACGAGGGCCGGCAGGGGCTTGCCGGTTTCGCCCCACAGCCGGGGGTACATGGAGATGCGGGTGAACCCCGGCAGGGTGTTGATCTCGTTGACGCACAACACAGCGTCGTCGCCTTCGCCTTCCAAGAAGAAGTCGACACGGGCCATGCCTTGGGCGCCGATGGCGACGAAGGCCTCCTGCGCCATGGCCTGCAGTCGGTCGCGGGTGGCGTCGTCGAGAGGCGCGGGGGCCAACAGTCCTGCGTCGTCGTTCACGTATTTGTCTGCGTAGTCGTAAAAGTCGGCGCCGGGGACGATTTCACCAATGCAGCTGGCGTGGGGCGCGCCGGTCTCGTTGCCCAACACCGCACACTCCAGCTCGCGGCCGCTGACGTGCCGCTCGACGAGGGCGACGTCGTGAAAGCCCAACGCGAAGCGCAAGGCGTCGTGCAGTTCGTCTTGGGAGTTGGCGCGCTTGCACCCCACCGACGAACCTCCGACGGACGGCTTCACAAACAGCGGAAAGTCGCCCAACCGTTCGTCGGCCATGACCCGCGCCACACAGGCCGCAGCGTCGTCGTCAAAGTCGCCCTTGCGCACCAGCTGGTGCTCGACGACGGCGATGCCATGCGCGGCGAGCACTTCTTTGCAGACGGCTTTGTCCATGGCGATGGCCGACGCGGCGACCGGCGCGCCGACGTAGGGGACGTCCATCATGTCGAGCATGCCCTGCAGACGCCCATCTTCACCGAAGGTGCCGTGATTGATGGGAAAGACGACGTCGACGTCGTCGAGCCAGCCGGCAAACGTCTTTGCTGGAGCGGGCTCGTCGTCGGCGCCACGCAAGGCGTCGACTTCACCGTCGAGGGCGAGTTCGGCCTGGGCCCGCGACGTAAAGCGGCCGGTCTCGGTGATGCCCAAGGGCACGACGTCGTGCCCGGCCTCTTGCAGTCCACTGCGCACCGCACGTGCCGACCGCACCGACACCAAGTGTTCGACGCTCTTGCCTCCAAAGACCAACCCGACGCGCATGACGACTCCTGTGTTGTGACCGCAACCGCTGGTGCAGGCTGTCGATTCCGCCGGCAAGCGGGCCACACAGACGTCGTTTAGCACTGTGGGGATCCGTGCAAAGACCCAGATGTCGGCAAAGCACTTGGGCCCGGGGTGAATCTTTTTCAGCCCGTTGACGTCGGTGCTCTCTTGCTTCACCTCCGGCTGCTAACGTCGTCGACGAGCCCACCCCCCACCGCCCCTGACGAATCCAATGTCGCTGCCTCTCCTCCTTCCTGCAGGACTCCGCCCCTGGCAAAGCCGGGCGGCGCGGCGCATGGCGTGGTTTCACGCCGTGTTCGTCGGCAGCGTCACCCTCATCAAGTCGGGCACCAACGCCGTGTTTCTCGCGCGTGAAGACCCCCACCGTCTGCCGCTGTTGTACGTGGCCGTCGCCATCGTGGTGTGGGTGGCGACGTCGCTGTTGGCGCGATCGCTGCGCAAGCTGCCTCCGGCGCGGGTGTTGAACCCCACCGCCATTGGCTTCGCCGTCGCCTTTGTCGTCGTCACCCTCGCCTGTGCTTTGCAGGTGAAGGGCGCGACGTTTGTGCTCTATGTCCTCGGCGAGGTGAACGCCACCGTCCTCAGCGTGCTGTTCTGGGCGCGGCTGTCCGACGCGTTTGGCGTGCGCGACCAGAAGAAAGTCGTGGGCCTCATCTCGGCAGGCGGCATGGCCGGCTCCATCGTGGGGGGTCTCGCCATCCGCGCGTTGGCGGGCACGACGGGGACATTGCTCCCTCTCGCCGTCAGCGCCGTCGGCGTCGCCCTGGCCTTGCCGCTGTTGCGGCGCATTCGCTCGGGCAAAAAGGCGCGTCCGTCGTCGGTGCGCAAAACGCAGACGTCGCAGTCGGCCGGCGGGTTCTTGCTCCGCAACCGCTACGCCCAGCTGGTGGCGGCATTGGTGGTGTTGTTGTCGGCCGCCGGCGCCGTCACCGACTTTGTGTTTCGCGTCGAGGTCTCGGGCGCCCGCAGCGAAGCCGAACTCGCCGGGCTGTTTGGCATTCTCAACGCCACCGTCGGCGTCACCACCAGTCTGTTTCAGCTGCTGTTGACCCAACGGCTGTTGGCGCGCATCGGCGTGTTTGTCTTCGGGGGCATCGTCCCCAGCCTGCTGATGGTGTTCGTCGTCGTCTATGAATGGCTCCCCTCGACGAGCGCCGCGGCTTTCTTTGTGTTGTTGCTGTTGAAGGGCACTGAGATGGCCGGCGCCTTCTCGCTGAACTCGACGGTGGTGACGCTGCTGTACAACCCCATGCCCCACGAGCTGCGGGCGCCGCTGCGGGCCGTCATCGACGGGGCCATCAAAAAAGGCGGGGCCGCCTTGGCCGGCTTGGCATTGGCGGCGTTGGCAGCGTGGGCCCCGTCGTCGTTGTCGCCGCCAGCCATCGTGGTGCCTGCGGCGCTGTGTCTGCTGATGCTTCCGTGGGTGCGAACACACTACCTCGGCGCCCTCGACAAGCGGCTGGGGCTCCGGCGCCGACGACGCATCCCCTTTTCCATCGACGTCAAAGACAAGGTCACCCGCGAGGCGGTGCTCAGCATCCTCGACGACGACGACGAAGACCGCGTGGTGCACGCCGTCGACGTGCTCGGCGCCAACGACGCCCTTGATGAACAGACGTTGGTGTTGTTGTTGCATCACGACAGTCCCAACGTGCGAGAGCACGCGTTGCGCTTTGTGCCCAACACCGAAGACGCCGAACTCGAAGCCGCCCTGCTGGATGTGCTGCTGCACGACGACAGCCGGCGCCCCCGTGCCGCCAGTGTGCGGGCGCTGTTGCACATCCCGCAGCAACGGGCGCTCGAAGTGCTTGAATCCGTCATCGACGACGAACGCGAGCCCGGCGTCGTCGCCGCCTCGCTCGAGGTGATGCTCACCATCGACCGCAACCACGAACGCGCCCGGCAAAAGTTGGACGAGCTCGTCGACGATTTGCACCGCCTGCCAGCCGCCTGGCGTCGGGAGCTGGGGCGTGCCCTCGGCGCCCTCGACGAGAGTCGCTACGACGAGGCGCTGCTGCAGCTGTTGCACGACGACGTGACGTCGGTGCGCAAAGTGGCGGTGTTTGCCGCCGGCCGTGAAAACCACGCTGCCCACTTGCCCCAGCTCGTCGCCATGCTGCGCGACACCGAGCTCCGCCAAGAAGTGCGCCAGGCGCTGGTGAACTACCAAAACGGCGCCGTGCCCCTGTTGTCGGAGATTCTCGACGACCGCGACGTCGACGTCACTTTGCGCATGCACATCCCGCGGGTCTTGCGCGACATCGGCTCCAAGGCCGCCGTGGCCGCCCTCGTCGACAGCAACGCCCGTGACCTGCAGGCGCTGCAGTTGCGCATCGCTGAGATGCTCGTCGAGGCCGTGCAAAACAACCCCGACATCAAGGTCGACCGCGCCCGCACGCGCGAAGCGTTGTTCAACCGACTGCAGCTGTTTGAGGCCTACCGCGACGCCGCCCTCGACCTCGGGGCCGAAGACGACGTCGCCACCCGCATGTTGGTGCGGGTGCTCGAAGAACGCCAAGACCAAAACCTACGCATTGGCCTCTATCTCCTCGGCATTCACCACGGCATGGATCGCGCCATGACCATCTACCGTGCGGTGCGCGGTCACGACGTGCTCGCCCGCCAAGATGCCCTCGAGCTTCTCGACGCCGGCCTCATCGGCAGCGGCACCCGCGGCCGCCTCATGAGCGTGCTCGAAGGCCCCCTGCCTGCCCGCACCACCAACGCCCGAGCGCAGCTCGACGCTTTGCGCCGCTCGCCCGACCCGCTGCTGCGTGCCCTCGCGACATGTGCCCTGCAGCAAAGCGACGCGCCCCTCGACGAGATTTCGGGCCTGCGGCCCATTGCGCCCGGCGCCCTCGAAGGAGACGACATGGACAAAGCCCAAGTCGACCGCCTCTTCGTGCTCGAACACGTTGACCTCTTTGAAGGCCTCAGCGTCGACGAGCTCGCTGCCATCGCGTCCATCGCTGAAGACATGGACGCCGCCCCCAAAGAAGTTCTCTATCGCGAGGGCGACACCGGCGACGCGCTGTTCGTCGTTGTCGAAGGCGCCGTCGAGCTTGCCAAAGACGGCGCTCCCATCATGTCACTCGTCGAGGGCGAGTCGCTGGGGCAGACGTCGTTTCTCGACCGGGGTCTTCGCCCGGTGACCGCCACCATCGGCGACGACGGCGCCAAGCTCATGCGCATTTCGCGCGGCGACCTCATGGACCTCATGGCCGACCGCCCCGGCCTCATGCGCGCGTTCTTCGAGGTCATCGGCGCCCGATTGCGCGCATTGCTCGAAAAGACCCCTGCGGCCGACTCCCGTTGAGACATGTCGACGGCCCAGCCATCGGCAGCGAACGGGCCCGGCATGCCACCGTGACGCGACGCATGAAAAAAATGAGCCGTCAGGGCCGCATCGGTTCAACTTTGACGTCGTCTCGCGCTAGCCTCCCCCCGTTGCCAACGTGAGGACGCTTGAAGTGCGACCTCCCACCGTGCACTCTCCCCTGGCGTGACGTGCTTCGACGTGCTCGGGTGAGGTCTCATCCCTGACGCGCTCGACGTCACCGCCGTGTGCGACACGCAAGACACCATCCCCTGGGGGACGCTTTGACAACCGCCCGAGAAAAGCTGTTCAACGAGATGTGTGCACTGGCTGAAGAGCCTGTGGCCGACGGCTCCGCCGACAAAGTGCGCTCCATGATGGCGTCGTACCGCGTGCAGACCAAGCCGGGCACCGAGATTCCCGACGGTGTCACCGCGCGTGATGCGCTGGGCGATCTCCTGCTCGACATCTGGAAAGCCTCGCCTGCCGACGCTGCCGATCAGTTCAACGACACCATCGGCCGCTTTCGCATGCAGACCAAGCAGGCCGGAGGCGCCAAAAAGCCCCGCAAGCCACGGGCGAAAAAGAAAGAGGAGCCGAAGGCCGCCATGCCGCCTCCGGCGCCCATCCCCGTGCCTGCGGCCAAGCCCAAGCCGGCCCCCCCGCCCACGCCTCGCATCGAGCCCGTCGCTGGTGGCCCCCGCAAACGGGGACGCACCCGCAGCGAATGCCCCAAATGCCACTCCAACGGGGTGGTGCTCGCCCACAGCTACGCGGGCGACGAATACTTCTCGTGCATCTACTGTGGGTGGCAAGCCTTCAAACCCGCCGACGAGAACGACCCCACCGCCAGCCTTGCGGTGCGTCTGCTTGGGCAAAGTGGCGGCGGCGAGAGCTGAACCGCCTCGACACGGCCAACTGAAAGCTCCGCATTGGCGGGGCTTTTTTTTGTGGGCATTGGCGACAGGTGGCCCCCAAGCCCGAAACACCAACCAGACGGGATCCCGTCTTTTGGCGCCCCACCCACCGCCGTACGACGTCCGGGTGTCAGACCTCTTCACCCCGGATGCGCCATGCGACGCCTTGCCTTTCTCGCCTGCTCCACCGCTGCCCTTGCGGCCTGCACCGGTCCAGCTCCGGCGTTTGCGCCTGGCGCCGCCGTCGCCACGGAGGCGGTGGATGCGTCTCTTCTGGTGTCTTGGCCGGCTGCCGACGACGACAACCTGCACCACTACGACGTCACCGTCGACGGCAAGCCCTACACCACCACCTCGACGCCGACCGTTGTCATCGCGGATCGTCCGGTGTGGTCAAAGCTCGCCCTGGGCGTGGTCGCCGTCGACGACGACGGTCAGCGCTCCCGCGCGCTGGCGGGCACGGCCCGCATGCCCGACGTCACCCCGCCCCGGTTTGCCGACGACGGTGGCCCCAGGCGGTCTGACGACGGCAAGAGCGTGTCGTGGACACCTCCCACCGACGACGGCGTGTTGGCCCACTTGCATGTGTTTACGGTGAAGTCGGCTGGGTCGGCCGACCCGCTTGCCAAGCCCACGAACGCGCCCCCCGCACTGCGTGAAGAACTGTCACTGACGACGACGACGTGGACCATTCCTGAGGCCTACAAAGACGAGCCGCTGCACCTCGAGGCTTGCGACGCGGCCGGCAACTGCGCCAACCGCGTCGTCGAGATGTCGCGTGCGTCGTCGGCCGAAGAGGCAGCACGTCTCGCGGCCGAACGTCACAAGGAACTCCGCGACAAAATCGCCGCCAAAGGCCTCCTGGCTCTGATTGGGGCCAAAGGCGCCGGCGGCAGCATGCAGGTCGCCGATGTGTTCGGCAGCGGCTCCACCCTCAGCGGTGGGAGCTTTGCCAGTGCCTTCGACGACACCCGTGGCGTCGGCGTCGCGACAGGTGTGGGCCGCGGATATGGCGGCGGCGGAGGCGGAGGCACCGTCGGCTCACTCGGAGGAGGTGCCGTCGCCCGGCGCAAAGACGGCGCCGCCACCAAGGTGCGCGTTCGTCCTGCCAATGTCGTGGGCATCGACCCAAAAGCCGTGGCCCGTCAGCTGCGACGTCGAACGCGCGACTTGCGCAGCTGTGTGCAAACGCATGGAGGACAGCGTGCCGCGACGCTCAAGGTCAGCGCCCAAGAGGGCGACGCCGTGGTCACGGTGACGACGTCTTCCGGCAGCAAAGCCACCGACCGCTGCCTGCAAGATGCCTTACACGCCGCAGGGGCCGCCCTCGACGCCGCCGGCTCGTTTGACGTCGTCGTGACCCCGTCGTCGTGAGGCGCGCGCCCCACTTGTGGGTTGTCCTGCTGTGCATTGTCGGCATGACTTCGCCGGGCACCGCCTTCGCGTCGTCGTCGTGGACAGAGCTGGAGCGCGCTCCCCCCGAAACGCAGACGCTGCTGCTGCGGGAGTTGGCCGACACCGCCTCCGACGCCGACAAACGCAAGCATGCGCCCCTGTTGCTGAAGCTGGTGTCGTCATCGCAGCCCGACACCCGTCGGTTCGCGCTGCGCATGCTGTACGACGTCGACGACGTTGCGGTGTTGCGCCGGCACCGTCGTGCGCTGCAGTCGGCGCTCGAAGACCCTGGTGAGGCTGGTGCCTACGGCGCCATCTTGTGGGCCCGCACGCAACCGCCCGCCGGCGACGCCGTGTACCTGCTGTTGCAGCGCGGAAGCCGGGCGTTCATGCAGCGCGACGACTGGGTGCGAGCGGGCGTCGTCGAGGCGCTGTCGACGCTGGACACCGACAAGGCCCACCCGTTGTTCGACGTGATTCTGCGCGACCAAAAGCCGGCCGGGTTGTTTCACATGTTCATCGCCCAGGCGCTGGAGCGACAGAAAGACACAGCCAAACCGCTGTTGCCCGCCCTCAAGGTGGCAGCGTCGTTTGAGGGCCGTTTCGCGCGGGACGTCCGTCGCACCATTGCCGTGCTGGAGCCTCCCTCTGTCGACGACGCCCGGGCGACTTGCCTGCAGGCCCCGAAGCTCACCTACCGCAACCGAGAGGCCTGCACGAAGCTGGTGTCAGACGGCCCCGTCTCCGACGACAGCCGGGCGTTTTTGTGGGTACGCGTCGTCGAAGACAAACATCTCCAAGTCGACCTCTACAAGGCCGTCCACCGGCACGCGACGCCTGCGTGGCGCACCCGAGTCGTCGACCACTTGCACCACCGGTTCACATCGCCCCAAGAGCAGTGGCGCTCGAGTGCGGCTCAGGCGTTGGTCGTGCTCGGTGACGTCGGTGTGCAGCGGGTGCTCGATGAAGTGGACGCCGCCGACCCACGACAGCGCCAACGTGCGTTGGAGGCCCTCGTCGACGTCCCCCTCGCCGAAACGCAATGGAAGACCATCTGCTGGCGCATGATGAAAGACGACGACGTTCGCGTTCGACAAGCCGCGGCGCGTGCCATGAAGCGGCCGGGCACCGCCCTCGCCCACGTGGTGCGCGCGCTGCAGTTGGAGTCCCATGACGACGTCAGAGTCGCCTTGTGGGGCACGCTGCAAGGCAGTCGGCACGAAGTCGCCCTCATCGTGCAACACCTGCAGAAATGGCAAGCCAAACAGCAGAAGGCTCCGCCCTCGTCGTCGACGTCGTCGCCGTACGCGCGCCGCCGTCGGCGGTCGCACCGTCGTCGACACACCTCCAGTGAGGTCGGCGTCGTCGCCCAACGCGCCGTCGCCCTCGCCCCCCAACTGCAGCGCTGGGCGCCCGTCGTCGACGCTTTGGTCGTCGTGCACAGCGGATTCGCCGATGCGCTCCTGCAGATGGGCCCCGTCGGGCAACAACGTCTGCGGGCGGGGCTGCTCGACGTCAATGTCGACCATCGGCTGGCGGTGCTGCGGTTGTTGTCCCGTCAGAAGGCCCTCGACGCCTCCTGGGCCCATGACCTCGGTGCTGCCTCGCACGACGCCGCCAGCGATGTACGCGAACAAGCCTTCGCCTGCATGCGGCTGCTGCCCGACGACGTCGACGTGAACGTGCATCTTCGGCGTGGACTCCGCGACACCGACCGCGACGCACAGGGAGAAGCCATCGCCTCGCTGCTGCAGCGCACGACGACGTCAGAAGCGCTGCAGCTGGGGCTCGCCTGGAGCCGCAAGTCCATCTCCTACGACGCCAAACGGGCGTTGGCCGCGGTGGTCGACAACGCCACGGCAGTCGACCTGCGGCCGTTTGTCGATGACTTCGACGACGTGGTGCGGCACCGACCGTCGCGCAGTTGGCTGCAGGCGTTGGCCCGGGTTGCGCCCAAGCGAGCCCTCCCCCACGTCGAGAGCATCCTGTCGCGCAGCGCCGACGCCGATGTGCTCAAGGCAGCAGCATCGCTGGTGCGCACCCACCGGTGGTCGACGTCAAAGGTGCGCTCCGGCTTGGTGAAGCAGCTGAAGCACCGTCGCGAACACGTGCGTCACGCTGCCGCCAAAGCCCTGGTCGTCGTCGGCAACACCGACGAACGTCGACGTGCTGCCCCCATCGCCGCCAAAACACCTTCGCCGTTTTTGCAGTTGGAGTTGCCATGACCGTCTGCACCGTCGCTGTCGTCTCCATGCTGTGGGGCCTGGCGGGCCCGGCTGCGCTGACGTCACGGCCAGCGCCTCCTCCGTCGACAACGTCGACACTTGCGGCGAAGACGTCGACGCCGTCGTGGGCGCGCGTGCCGACGCGCCCGTTGACGCGTCCATCGTGGTGGCGCACGCCCTTGCTGCGCCAGTGGGCGGTGGAGGACGTCTTTGTCGGCGTGCAACGCGCCATCGCCCGCATCGACATTGGCGACGTCGACCTCTGGCTGGCCACCCAAGCCGACGGACAGGTGCAAGGGCCCCTGCACATGCCCCCTGATGCGAAGTGGGTGGGCTTTGGCGACGGTGACGTCGTCTACGTGGCCGATGCCAAAGGCCAGTTCTTTCGGTCGACGCTGTCGGCGTTGTTGCAGAAAACTCCAGCCGTCCTCGACGTCTTGGACGACGTAGACGCCTGGGACGCCGGCGGTCAGACCGTGGCCGCCTTGCATTCGAGAGACGGCGCCGTGTTCATCTCAGCCGACGGCGGCAACAGCTTTGCGACCGTCGCCTTCGACGACCGCCCCCGCCGTCTGGCGGTGCGGGCCGACGGTGTCGTCGTCGTCGCCGGACGTGCACTGCACGTCTCGAAAGACGGCGGGCAGACCTGGTCGACGACGCAGATCACGCTGCGCCGTCTGCGTCGACAAGGGCAGTTCATCGGCGGTCAAAACGGCCGCTGCGAACAAGGCACCCTCGCCGAGGACGGCGTGACCTGGGTGCCCTACGTGGTGCCGCCCTCGTTGTCGTCGTGGCGGTCTCCGTTTGCCGCAGACGTCGCCACAGCCGGGTACCGACGCGCGCCAAACGTCGCCGACCAACGCCATCCGGTTGCCCCCAAGGCAGAGGGCCCTCTGGCCATCGACGTCGTGCGCGAATGCCGCAGTCGTTCTCCGTCGTCGGGCCTCGGCGGCGGCGGCATCGGCCGAGTGGGACGCGGGCCCCCCAAGCGAGACCCGTGCTCGGTGGCGAAGTGTTTGCAGGCCCCGTCGACGGCGACGCACCTGCGCACCCTGGGCAATGGCGTCTGCGGGCAGGCCCAAGAGACCCCGCTGCTCACCCGCTTTGTGCCCAGCGCTCGACGAGCGGCCCCTCTCCGCCATCTCCACACCACAGCGGCCGCTTGCCAGCGCAGCGGGCTGGCCTCAGCAGGCCAGCTCGTCGTGCAACGCCCCAACAACACCGTCTCCCTCCTCGACGCGCCTTGCGCTGCGACGCGTGTCGTGGGGCAGAACGGATTGCACGTCGTGCTGTGTGAAGAGAGCACCCGCGCCGGCGTCGTCGACGTGCAGGCCGAACGCGACGGACAGTTTGTCTCTGAGGTCAAGCTGCAGGGTCAGGTGCGCTTCGCCGACTTTGCCGACGTCGTCGACGGCCGGCGGCGCACCGCCCAAGACGGAACCCTCGTCTTTGAGGTCGACCACGACGGACAACGCACGGCGTGGGTGCGCGCTCCTGTCGACGTGGGCACCGACGACGCGTGGCACCACGTCGTCGTCGACGGCGCCCTCGCGCACCGCGCGTTGTCCGACGGACGCGTCTTGGTGCTCGCCGCCTCCGACGTTGTGCACCTCGACGAGGTGCAGGTCTCGTCGACTCCGGCGGAGGTGACGTCGTCTGACACGTCAAATCCGCCGCAGTTGCTGTGGGCGCCGGGCGAGTTCAACAATGCCCTGCACGACATCGAGGTTTGTCACGGTCCGCTGCTGTCGGCAGACCCGTCGCTGCGCGGCGTCGTCGACGTCGAGCTTCAGGTGACACCGGAGGGCGCGCTGACGGTGCACCTCCCCGACGCCGTCGACCCGCGCGTCCGCGCTTGCTTCGAGCAGACGTTTGCGAAGCAGCGGTTCTACGTCGTCGACCGCGTGCAGCGACGACGTCTGGCGGCACGCCTGCAGATGCGGGTGACCGTCGACGCCGACAACCACGCCGTCGACGTATGGGTCGTCGGCCGCCGCGCCAAAGAGCGCATTGCCCACGGCGTGTTCATCGGCAGCACGGTGCGCGACATGCGCGTCGTCGAGGGTGGATGGGTCGAGTTCGACGTTGGCGGCCCCCGCGCGGCCGTGTGGCGACGGGTGCCGCGCCAAGGTCCGCTGCCGAGTGACCACGGTGTCGCCACAGAGGGCAAACGCAGGCGACGTTGAACCAGGCGACCGCGATGACGCACAGCGTCGCGCCCGCCGGTCGTGAACTGAACATCCTCCTGTTGTCCCCATTGCCGTCTGCGTCGCAAACCGCCAAGAAAGAGGGCAAATGGGGGATCCTTTTCTGGGGGCCCTCAGCCTTTTGAGACCTGCCACCCGACGAGGATCCCATGTCGAAATCCAAGAAACCGCTGACCAGTGAGAGCCTGCTCGACGAGGTTCGGTTCTTGTTGAAAACCCTGCTGCGCGACGACCTCTTCGGCGACGACGTCTCGCTCACAGAGGCCGAAAAGCTTCTCGAGAACAGCCTCTCCATGGGCTTCGTCGACTACTGCGCCTTCTTGAAGAAGTACGGCTACGTCGACATCGACCGCGCCAACAACACCATCCAGGTGCGCAACAAAGGCCGCGCCGCCACCGTCGGCGGACCCGACCAAAAGCTCATCCTCGCCGTCAGCGAACACTTCGCCGCCAAGCTCAAGTCGGCCAAAGGCAACGACGCGGGCGAGCAAAACGTGTTCTCGTCGGCCAACGACAAGACCACCGTCAACGAGGCCATCATCTCCGAGCGCTACGTGCGCTACGAAGCCGTCGGCCAAGGCACCCTCGGCACCGTGTACCGCGCGAAAAACGCCGTGCTCGGCCGCGACGTCGCCCTCAAAGAGATGGGCCACGTCTTCGACTACGTCACCTACCTCAGCAAAGAAGAGCTCACGGCGCGCATCAAAGAAGCGACGCTGAAACAAGCCCAGCTGACCCACCCGCACATTCTCTCTGTCGTCGACCTCGACTTTCAGAGCCCCACGCCCTACGTCATCACGTCGTACGCGGGCGGTGGCTCGCTGAAAGAGCGCATGTTCCGCGCCCGTGGCGAAAAAGCCGGCGTTCTCGACGTCAACTTGAGCATTCACGTGCTGCTGCAGGCGTCGTACGCCCTGCGCCACGCCCACGCCCACGGCGTCATTCACGGCAACCTCAAGCCCGACAACATCCTCTTCGACGCTGCCGGCAACGTGCTGCTCTCTGACTTCGGCGTCGGCCGCGTCACCCAAGCCACCGAAGGCAACGGCGTGGTGTACGTCGGCACCGGCACGCCGTCGTACATGGCGCCCGAGCAGCTGCACAACCACGAGGTCGGCGCTGCCGCCGACGTCTACGCCCTCGGCATCTTGCTGTACCAACTGCTCACCGGCACCCTCCCCGGACGTCGCTCGCCCATGCCGAGCGAGACCAACAAAGACGTGCCCGCCGCCCTCGACGACATCTTCGACAAGATGACGCAAGACCGCCTTGATGAGCGCTTCAAAGATTTCGACGAGGTGCTCACAGCGCTGTACGCCGCACTGCCCAAAGAGCAGGTGCTGCAGCGGGGCAGCCTCATCCTCTTCGAAAACGACCCTTTCCCTCCTCCAGCCGTCGACGAGAAAGAAGAAGACGCAGGCGAAGCCACCGCCGCACCCGTCGCCGACGAGTCGGCCATCGTCGACACCGACGCCAAGCCGGCGGCCGACGCCGACAAAAAAGACAGCAAGAAGGGCAAGAAAGACAAGCCCGACGGCAAAGATGGCAAGGCCGCCTGAGCCGGGCCACCGCCAACGTCAACGCCGCCTGCGAGGGCGGCGTTTGTCGTTTTGCGCATCGGCATCAGACGGGCGGCGTCGACGACGACGCCAGGCCCTCTTCACAAGTCGACGGGGGCTGCAAACGGATGGCGCACGTCGTTGAAGCCGATGACCTTGCCGCCGGGGGTGAAGTCTTGCCCCTCTTGGCGCAACAGCTGCTCTTGCAGAGCGCCGCGGTCGTCGTCGCCTCTGAATGAAATCTTGCCTTGGCTGTTGATGACCCTCCACCACGGCACGTCGTCGGGGGCGTTGGCCATGGCGAAGCCGACGTGGCGCGCCACCGACCGCGACCCCAGGGCGCCAGCGACGTCGCCATACGTCGTCACCGCCCCTGAGGGCACCTCGCGCACCTTGTCGAACACCTGCCCCTGAAAGCCGGGGCCCACCACGCGCTTCATGTTCTACTCCTCGGGCAAGCGGATGGTCTCAAAGCGCACCCGCTTGGCCTTCACCGCGGCCTTCACCCGACGTTCGTTTTTGCTGAGCTTGGCCTTGCCGGTCTTCAGCTCGACGAGCACCACGCTGACGTCGGCGTCGTCGTCCGACAGTCCGTCGAACACCACGAGGTCAATGGGCGCGCCCAAGAAGCGGGCATCTGACGCCTGGTAGGGAAAGCCCGGCCACCACGGCGCCAGCTGCTCCGCGATCTGCCCCTTCAGCGTCGAGCGTTGCTGTCGCAACAGCTCTTTGCGCAGGGTGCGTCGTCGACGCCACCACAACACCGCCGCCAGCAACGCAACCACCCCCGCGCCGACGGCGAGGCCGAGGGCAAATGCGGGGGTGAGCACGTCGAGGGCAGACATGGCCGTCAGTCGGGGGTGTGGGTCTTCATCTGGTCGATGGCGTGCACCGGCGCAGCGTCGCCCGCCATCAGGTGTTTGATGCTGTTCAACACCAGACGTTGTTTGGCCAAGGTGTTTTTGCCGGCGAAGTCGGGGCTGGTGACGTCGAGGGCGAAGTGCCCGCCGCCATTGTCGGTGACGGCGACCTTGGCGTCGGTGAGGGCCGCTTCAATGCTGCTTTGGATGTCTTGGGTGATGCTCATGGCGACCTCAGTACCGGGGAACATTGCTGTCGATGCGCAGCGACCACGCGTCGATGCCGCCCTCGACGTTGAACACGTTGGTGAAGCCGCCGTTGGTCAAAAAGTGCTGCGCGGCTTGGGCCGAGCGGCCGCCGTGGTGGCACATGAACACCAACTTGGTGTCCTTGGGCAGCTGCATGAGCTCGTCTTGCACCTCGCGGGTGAGGGGCTTGCTGGCGTCGAGCTTGGCGGTGTCGCGTTCTTCGTCGGAGCGCACGTCGAACAGCTCGAAGGTCTCGCCGTCGTCGAACATCTTCTTCAGGTCTTCGACGCTGATCTGCTTCACCTTGGGGGGCTCGTTGGGGTTTTCGATTTTGAAGCCGGTGCCGCCAGGGCCGTCGATGAAGTCAATGCTGACGCCGTCGGCGCGACGGGCGCTCTTTTTGTCGACGAACACCGTGAGGCCGTCGAGCTCGACGACGTAGTCGCCGTCATGCTGCGGGCCAAAGCTGAGGCCGTACTCGAACCGTGGGGTGACTTCGAAGCGCAGGCTCTTGTGCTCCTCGTCGGCGGAGGCGTCTTGGATGGCCGACAGCGCCGCCGCAGAGACGGTGAGTTCTGGCGCTTTGGCTTCGCGCACTTGGTCGCCGAGGGCGTCGTTGAGTTCACCGTTTTCGCTCATCTCGGTGACGATGTCGCAGCCGCCGACGAACTCCCCCTGGATGTACAGCTGGGGAATGGTGGGCCAGTCGGAGTACTCCTTGATGCCTTCGCGCACTTCAGGCTCGGCCAAGACGTTCACCGTCTCGTACTCGTCGAGCACGTCGTCGAGGATGCCGACCACCCGGGCCGAAAAACCGCACTGCGGGAAGGTGCGCGTGCCCTTCATGAAGAGCACCACGGGGTGGGCGTTGACGAGGGTGTCGAAACGTTCTTTGAGGGCGGCGTCCATGGGGAGCTCTCCGTCGAGCCGGCCGGGGCGAGGCCAGCGGGTGGGCAATTGCGAGTGGGCAAATGGTGATGCTGACGTAGCGACCTCGACGTCAAATGCAAAGGGGGCGGGGGGTGTTGCCTGGGGCCGCCGACGCCGCCAGCAGAACGAGCGAAAACATGCACGGCGCCGCAAAATGTGGGAACAAAGGGGCATGCGTCGCCTCCACTCCCGTCCGCTGTTGCCTCCTGGCCTCCTCCTTGGCGTGCTGCTGGCGACGTTGTGGGCGACGACGTCGATGGCCCAAGACAGTGGCAAGCTGACCGACGACAAGCTGACCGACGACAAGCTGACCGACGACAAGCTGGACGCCACCCCGCCTGCGACGGCGCCCGTCGGGCAGCAGTCCACGGCTGCGCCTCCCAAGCACCTGCAAACCGACAGCCGGGTGCCGACACGCAAGCTCGAAGTGGTGCCCGCCGCCGCCGCCCAACTGCAACAATGCCAGGGGCACATCGGCAACGGCGCCATGCGTGAGGCCGAGGCCTGCCTGGTGCGGCTCATTGACGCCCACCCCCGGTCGGTCTCCGCCGCCAAGGCCCGCACCGCCCTCGTCGACGTCCGCTCGTTTCAGCGGCTGATGGCGTCGAGGATCAAACCCAAGACCCCCGATGCTTTCCCCGACGGACGCCTCGAATTCGTCGCCACCATGGGCGCCTTCGGCATCTACTCCGCCACGGCGCCTGCCATGTGGCTTGGCACCAACACCGACGTGCCCCTGTTCTTCTCCGCCGTGGGCGGTGGAGCGGCCGTCCTCGTCGGTGGCGGCTTCGCCCTCGGCTCCTACCTCATCGCCGACGCCTTCGACCTCGACGCAGGCCAAACCAAACTGCTGCAGTCGGGCGCGTTTTGGGGCCTGGCCCTCGGCGTCGCCATCTCGCCTTGGGTGATGAGCGCCGTCGGCACCGAATGGGAGGTCGGCCAACTGCTGCCCCCCCTCGACTTCGAACGTGGCCTCCCCGCCGCCATCTTGGCCTCTGCCGCCACCGGCTACGTCGGTTTGATGGCGTCGGCAGGCGCCTCCCTGTTTCTCGACCTCGACGCCTCCCAGGTGTCGATGATGAACACCGGCGCGGGCGTCGGCGTGCTCGCCGGCTTCGGCCTCGCCCCCTTCTTGGGCCTGCTGGGCGTGGCGGGCGCCGGCCCCACGGGCTTGGTGACGTCGGCAACCATGGCCGTGGGCCTCGTCGCCGGATGGGGCATGAGCCAGCTGCTGAAGTTCGACCCCTGGGAGATCCTCGTCATCGACGGCGTCACCCTCCTCGGCGGCGGCGTCGGCCTTGCGGCTGCACTGGTGTTGTCGGCGGGAGGCGACGTGCAAGGCGCTGCCTTCGGCGGGCTCGCCCTGCTGTTGTCGACGGGCTCGTCGTTGGGATTGGCCACCGCCGGCATGGCCTTTGTTCGCGCCCAACGCGGCGACGAGGTCAGCCGCGTCGGCCTCAGCGACGTCGAAAAACTCTTTGCGCCCCCCGCCGCCATCTACGACAAAGACGGCCAGCTGGTGCCCATGATGCCGCTCGTCAGCTGGCGTTTTTAGGCAACGTTTGCCTTTGGTCTGCGTCTTTGGTCTGCGTACCGACCCAGCATCCCTTGTCGCCAGCTGATAAGCTGCTGACATGGTCCGCGCTCCCCATACCTCCACCCAAGCGACGCCAACTTTGACGTCGTCGTCGTCGTCGCCCCGTCTGTTGCTGCCCTGGTTGGCGCTGTGGTGTTCGCTCGGCGGGCTGTGGCTCGTCGTGCAATGCAGCGCAGCCGCCTACGCCGAACCCAGGCTGTCTGACGTCGACATCACCCCGCTGATGTCGGGGCTGTTGGTGTCGTTGTTGGCGGGAGGGCTGGCCGTCGCGACGCAGCTGCGGTCAACGTCCTCCCCGTCGTCGTCAAGCACGCCGCTGGTGGAGCGGGTGCGGCTGGCATTGGTCGTCGGCGGATTCGCCCCAGGACTGTTGGCCATGTCGACGGCGGCGGTGCTCTTCGTGGGCATGGCGTTTGGCCTGTTCCACTTTTTGCTCACGGGCGCGCCTCCGCAGGGCTGGTAGCGCTCCTCCTCCGATCTCCCCATTTGCCTTCCGTCTGCAGTTTTCTATGCGGCTGGCATGAGTTTGTTTCAAAGCCCGCCAAAGACGCCCGAAGAGCTTGAACGCAGTCGTCCACTCGACATCTCCCCCGACGAGGTCGCCGAATACGACGAAGCCACCTGGTACGAAAAAGCCTACCGCGGCGACGACGTGCCCCAACTGACGGTGCGTGCCGTGGCCATGGGATCCATCCTCGGCTTCTTCTTGGCGTTCACCAACCTCTACATCGGCTTGAAAACCGGCTGGCACCTCGGCGTGGCCATCACCGCCTGCATCCTCAGCTTCACCGTGTGGAGCATGATGCAAAAGGCCGGCTTGGCGAAAACGCCGATGACCATCCTCGAGAACAACTGCATGCAGTCGACGGCCTCGTCGGCGGGCTATTCGACGGGCTCGACGCTGGTGAGCGCCATCCCTGCGCTGCTCATGTTGAGCGCCACCCCCGACAACCCCGCCGGTCAGCAGCAGCCGGTGGTCATCCTCACCTTGTGGACGTTCTTCATCGCGGTGCTCGGCGTGTGCCTCGCCATCCCCATGAAGCGCAACATGATCAACCAAGAGCGGCTGAAGTTCCCGTCGGGATTGGCCGCCGCCACGACGCTGCAGTCGCTGTACGCCTCCGGCTCCGAGGCGGCCCGCAAGGGCAAGGCGCTGCTGACCTCCGCCGCCATCGGTGCAGTCTTCCCCCTCCTGCTCGACCTCAACGCCATCGCCAAGTTGGATGAAAAAACCGGCGAGGTGATCTCACGGGGCCCCGCTCTGCCCGGCCACCTCAAATTCGACTGGTTCTATTGGCTCGCCATCGACCCCGCGACCGACAAGTTTCGCTGGTACGCGTGGTTCCCCACCATCGGCGCCGACCGCACCTCCGGCGTCGGCTTCGCCCCCAGCAAATGGCACCTCATGATGGACGCCAACCCCGTGATGATCGCCGCCGGCGCCCTCGTCGGATTGCGCACCACCATCTACATGGTCGTCGCCGCCCTCATCCTCGTCTTTGTCCTCGGCCCCATGGGCTACGACGCCGCTTGGACCAACCCCGCCGGTGACGTCGTCTACGCCACCTCCCACCCCGCCAAAGCATGGAAAGAAATCGGCCTGTGGTTCGGCGCTCCCATGATGGTCGCTGGCGGCCTGCTCTCGTTCGCCTTTCAATGGCGCACCATCCTCAACGCCTTCAAAGGCCTCGCCGGCAGCAAAGACGCCGACGCCGAAGACGACCGCAGCGACGTCGAAGTGCCCACCAACTGGTTCCTCATCGGTGCCATCACCTCGGGCGTCGGTGTCGTCGCCATCGCTTGGTACGCCTTTGAAGTGCCCGTGTTGCTCGGCGCACTCGCCGTGGTGCTGACCTTCGTTCTGGCCCTCGTCGCTGCCCGCGCCACCGGCGAGTCCGACATCACCCCCACCGGCGCCATGGGCAAGATCATGCAGCTGACCTACGGGGTGCTCATCCCGCAGTCGGCGACGGCCAACTTGATGACCGCTGGCATCACGTCAGGCGCGGCGTCGGCGTCGGCCGACCTTTTGAATGACCTCAAGTCGGGCTACCTGCTCGGCGCCAACCCCCGCCGCCAGTTCATCGCGCAGGCCATGGGCATCTTCACGGGCACGTTCGCCACCATCCTGGGTTGGTACGTCTTGGTGCCCAATGCCACGGTCCTCAACGGCACGGCCGACAAGCCCGCGGCGTTTCCCGCGCCGGCCGCCCAAGCGTGGAAAGCCGTCGCCGAGGTCTTTCAAAACGGCATCGAGAGCATGCACCCCATGCACCAAAACGCCATCTTCTGGGGCCTGGCCATCGGTGCCGTCCTCGTCGTCGCCGAGCAACTGTTGCCCAAGCTGAAGAAGTTCTTGCCGTCGGCGACGGGCATGGGTTTGGGCTTCATTTTGCCCTTCTTCTACCCCTTGTCGATGTTGGTCGGCGCCGTCATCGCTTTTGTCTGGCAAAAGGCCGACGACCAAAGCGCCAAAGACTACGTGGTGCCTGTGTCGGCCGGGATCATTGCGGGCATCTCCATTGTGGGTGTCATCGTGGCCGCCCTGAACAACTTCGTTCTCGGATAAACCCACATCCATTTCGGGCCAGAACGGTCCGCCGGAGCCGCCCCCAGGGCGGCTCTTTGTCATTTGGCCAAGGCACACCCACGGTCTCGTTCGACGCAGGAGGACGAGGGGCCTTGGCGCTCTCCCGCGCCGGAATTCGCCAAAATGGGTCGCATTTCATCACGTTTCGGGACGGATGTGATGCAGACACCGCGCAAGATGTGCGCCGGCATTGGTCTTGCGCAATGGATATGTCATCGTCTAGACGGGACACATGAGCACACGAACTTGGGGTCGTTGCTCTTTCAAGCACGGCAAAGTGCGATCGAAGGACTTATGAGCACCACTCGAATCCAAGCCGTCGACATTGAATTGGCCGCCTTGCGAGATGGGGTTGAAGCGGCCGTTCAGCTGGTGGATGCACACCGCCCAGCGGTGGGCGTCGTTGACAAAGCCATCGCTTTTTTGACCGAAAAAGGGGTGGATTGCGCACCGCTGCAGCAGCTGTCGGATGCCTTTCACCGACGGGGGCCGCGGGTGTCTGCCGTCGACATTGAACTGGCCGCCTTGCGCGACGGCATGTCTGCCGCTGTGGAACTGGTGTTGGAGCGACGTCCGCCGCATGAGGTCGTCGACGAAGCCATCGCCTTTTTGACCGAAAAGGGCCTCGACACCACGGCGCTGGAGCTGCGCGATCCAGAACACGCCACCGCCCGCTCCGATGGAACACTGCCCACCCTGAACATCAAAGAACTCAAGCGCATGGCGCTGGAGCAGGCCATCGCCAAACACCCCCGCAACTTCTCGGCCGCCATCCGCGAGCTGGGATGTGGCCGCACGACGTTCTACCGACACCTGAAAGAACACGGGTTGCTTCACGAGCAGTAGGGCACCTGTTTTCGTCATCGACAACGGCCGCGCTTGCGGCCGTTTTTGTTCAATGACGTCGACGTGGGCTACGCGCCCGTGCCCGTGGACGCACGTGCCTTTTGCAACACCTCGATGATGGCGTGGCGCACCTCCGAGGCGGCCACCTCCCTGCCGAACGAGAACCGGTGGCGCTGGGCGTCGGCGTCGAGGTCGAACCCAGTGGCGTCGAGCGCCACCATGCGAACGCGCTCAGGCGACAGGCCATACACCCCGCGGCACATCTCTTTCATGTTCTCGACGTGGTCGTCGTTCATGTGGTCGATGGCGTGTTGCGCCCCCGTTGCGAAGGCAGCGTTGTCTTGGCGCAGCACCTCGTCGCCACGCAACCAACAAATTTTGCCGAAGCCCGCGATGTACCTGACCTTCTTCAACGTCTGCATGCGCCAAAACGAAAAGTCATGGGTCTGCAGATAGCTGCGAGCCGACGGCACCCGCTCGAAATACCGCGCGGCGACGTCGTCGTGCTCGGCTTGCGTCACCTGCGTCGCGCCGTCGTCGTCGTGCAACGACAGTTTGACGAACTCGCCCACCAGGGTCAGGCGCCATCCGGATTGGGGGTCGCCGTCGACGTCGGGTTGGCGCACAAACAGCGACGCCCGGTTGTCGCGGCGCATGTTCGCGGTGTGAGCGGCGATGCCTGCCGTGTAAATGACGGGCCGCCCGGCCGCGTCGAGGGCAAACGGCACCACCGAACCGAAGGGAAAGCCCTCCAACTCGGGCTTCGCCGACAACGTGCACAACGTGGCGCTCGTCGTCGACAACAACCAAGAGCGGGCGTCGTGCGCCGGATCGGCGGCGCGGGCGACGGCTTCAGCGTCGCGCTCCACTTGCGCAACATCTTCGGTGACGGGGACGTCGTTGGCGGTGGCCATGGTGCTCTCCTGCAAAACGCTCTGTCTGCAAACTCTCGTGCAGTGTAGCGGGTGACGTCAGCCGACGTCGCCGGCCCCAATGAACAGCCGAAAACGGCCGCCCCCGTCGTCGACGAGTTCGGCGCGGTGGCCTGCAGCACGTGCTTTGGCGACGAGCGGAGACGGCGCAAACGTCGCATGCAACAGCAGCACCTCCCCAGACGTCAGCGATGCCGCACGTCGCAACACTGGGCCCACCGGAGCCTGCCCGTCGTCGATCATGGCGTCGGCGTCGTAGGTCTCGACGACGGTGGCGCCGTCGGCCCAGGCAGGCACCTCTGTCGGGGCGGCGTTGGGGTCTTGGGTCATGGGCCCATCTTGGGCGTCGCCGACGTCGTCGTCAACGGCAGGTCGGCTGCGGCGCAAGCGGGACAATCCACGTCTTGGGCCGCAAGTCGTCTTCGATGGCGGCGAGGTCGACGTCGGGGTCGATGAGGCGCTGGCTGCGGCGTCCGTTGAGGGCGGCGAAGGCGTCGACGGTGACGCGCACCGGTGTCCCCCACTGTGCCTCGTGCAGGTCGCGCAAGTGGTGGGCGTATTCGAGGATCATCTCCGGCCTCGACGCCATGGTCTTCTTCTGCAGCGGGATGAGTTCACCGTCGCCGTCGGTGGTGCGGCGGCGGGTGCCGTCCACACTGACGACGTGAAATGTCGCCACCGCCGTCTTTTCCATGACCATGACCTTCCAAGCGTAGCGAAAGCCCTCCATCGTCCACCGCGCCGGGCCGGGATACGCCCAATGGCGCAGGGGAAGCAGCACTTGCACGACAAAGAACACCACGAGAAAGGCGCGCAACAGCCGCGGTGGCGTCGTCGTCAATGGCGCCCTGGCCACGACGTGGTGACTCCACAGACGACGCTGCAAGACCCGCGGCCAGTCGGGCGCGAAGAACACGGTGGTCAAGCCGATCATCACCAGCGGAAACAGGCCGATGTTGAACAAGCTGCCAGTGACGACGTGAAATCCCACCACCACCAGCCAGCCCCACAGTCGAAAACGGCTGCGCAACACCAATGGGATGAACAGGTCAAACAGACACCCGCCCCAGCTCATGATCACCGCCGTCGTCGGATGGGCGAGCCATGGGCCGACGACGGGGACGTCGCCGGAGCGGCCCATCCAGATGGTCAATGGCTGGGCGCACGCCAGCCAGTCGGGCTGCAGCTTGGCGACGCCCGCGAAGAAGTAGATGAGGCCCAACTGCAGCTGCAGGATGCCCAGCTGCCAACGCGGAATGTGTGCGCCTGGCACCTCCCCGCGTCGTCGACGGCGACGGGCGTCGACGCTCCACACCTGAGCGGCGTCGGTGCACAGCAACAACACCGCGAACAGAGACACGGCGTAGTAGTGGTTGAGATACAGCGACTCTTCGAGGAGTTCGAGCCAGGTGAAGCCGACAACAAACGCCGCCAACGACGCCCGGGTGAAGGCGCCGGCAGCGACGAGAAGCGCGGCCACCCCTGTGCCCCAGACGAGAACATGACAGCCCACCTCGCCAGGGACAGGGACCCACGCGAGCCCCCAGTAGCGAAAGTGAAACGACGGCTGCACGAAGAATTCGTCGACCCACCCACGCCCCCAAAAGCGCAGCATGCCGAAGGCCATGACGACGCCGAAGATCATGCGCACCACCGCCAAGCTGGCGCCGTCGACGGGCGAGACCCACCGCGACGCCGGCCCCATCGACGTTGTCGGCGCCATGCTCAGTCCCCGTCGTTGTCGTTGAAGGTAAGCGTCACCCCCAGTCTGCCGGCAGCGTCGACAGCGAGGAGCACATGCAACTCGCCCAGCACATCGCGAACGGCGCGCACGTCGTCGGGAGCATCGGTGAAGCGGTCAAAGAGCGGCGGCGGCAACGTCGACAACGCAGCCTCAGCCTCGTCCACCTTGGCCAGGATGTCGTCGGCGAGTGCATCGTCAGAGAGGTCGGCGACGGCTTGGTGCAGACTGTTGGCATGCGGCTCCCCGTCGACGCTGCCGATGTACGCGCGGCGAAATCCGTCGAGGTTGGCGCGCAAGTCGTCAAGGCCGTGGTGCGCCAGGTACGACTCCGAGTCGCAGGGGTCAGGCTCAGCGCCGTCGCGATCGCCCAGCGGCTTGTTGAGCTTGATGCCTTTCATGCCCTCGACGTGGCCGATGAGGTCGTTGACGATCAAATCCAACGCCGTCTGCGCCGAATCGAACGAGTCAGGCGACTGGCCCGACGTCGCCAACGTGCCGACAAAGTCGCCGTCGTCGGGCGACCACGCGTTGTGCAGGGTGGTGAGTGTCGTCGACAAGTCTGCTGCGGCGGCCACTGCCCAGGCGCAGTGAATGCCCTCGCCCAAGTAGGCGAGGTTGCCCATGAGGTCGTCTTCGGCGTGCCACAGGATGTACTCGATGACCGGAAAGCCGCGTCCAGCAACGCCCCCCAAACGCACGCTGTCTTCGGTCGGCGCGTCGGTGCCTGCAAGGTAGCCGTCAAGGGCGTCTTGGCGACGGGGCCAGAAGTCGATGGAGTTGAAGTTGCGGAGCTCATCCATGGGCCCGACACGGTAGCCCTCGACGGTTTTCCACGCTTTGCGGGCGGCTTTCCATGCGTCTTGGGCCGACTGCAGTTTGTCGGCGTCGGCGCCGCCGTCACAGAGCGCGGCCGTCTGCGCTTCAAGAACGTCGGCTTTGTCGGCGAGGTCGGCAAACGCCGGCTCCATGATTTCTGCACCGACGTGGGCAACGACGGCGAGGCGGTCGACGTCGGGCGCCGGCTCCGTCGACGGTGGGCACCCGCCGACGAGGGCCGCGCCGGTGACCGCGATGGCGCCAGCAGAAACGACGAGCAGGGCACGAGAAAGCATCACAGAGACTCCAAGAATCGAAGGAGGGCATGTCGAGCAGACGCGTCAGACAGGCGAAACGACTCGCGCGCCAACTCGGCCTCGCCGCCGTGCCACAAGACGGCCTCAGCGAACCCGCGGGCCCGGCCGTCGTGCAGCAGCAACAGGTGATTGCTGACGTCTTGCTGCAGTCCGATGCCCCACAAGGGGGCTGTGCGCCATTCGCGTCCAGTTGCCGACCACACCGGCTGTCCGTCGGCGAGACCCTCGCCCATGTCGTGCAACAGCATGTCGGTGAAGGGGTGAATGGTCTGGCCGCCGAGCTCGGGCCATGCTGCCACCTCCGGCGTGTCGAAACGGCCGTAGTGACACTTCACGCAGCCGAAGTGGATGAACAGCTCCTTGCCGCGAATCACGTCGTCGTCGTCGAGGTCGCGCCGTGCAGGCGGCGCCAAGTGGTGCACATACTGCGAGACACGCCCGAAGGTGGAGTCGTCGAGTTCTGGCTCTGGATGCTCGTAGGCGTTGGCGCAGTCCACCTGAGGCGTCGGGCAGTTTTGCGCAGGGAAGTGCGCGGAGGTGATGCCAATGTCGCCGAGAAAGGCACCTGCGATGTGTTCTTCGAGGGTGGGACGCGTCGCCTTCCAACCGAAGCGCCCGACGACGCGCTCGCCTGTGAGCACATCGGTGACCCAGTTGGCGCGGCCGCTGATGCCATCGCCGTCGTCGTCGTCAGGGTCTTCAAGGGCAAGGATGTCCTCTTGATCGATCTTGTCGAGCAAGCCCATGCCCGTCACCTGCCGCGCCACCCGCGCCGACATGAGGGTGTCGTCGCTCATGGGGCCGAACTGCAGCCCGTCGACGCGGAGGGTCGGCTTGCGCAGGATGTAGGGCTCGCCGTCGCCGTATTCGCCGGGCACTTCCTCCCAGTCAAAATAAGCAAACCCCTCACCGGGAACGCCGTCGAGGCCATATGGCTGGAGTTGGTGGCCATAGGCAGGGTCGTCGATGGGGGCACCATCTGCTTCGAGGCCAGCATTGATGTCGACGACGAGCGTCAGCAGGGGGTCGGCAGGGTTGGCCGGTGGGCGTCCCCGTCCGTCGAGAAAGTGGCATCCAGAGCACGACCGCGCATGAAACGTCGGGCCCAAGCCGTCGCGTCCTTCGGTCGACGCCGGGGCCGTCACCCAATTGCGGTTGAAGAACGAGTTGCCGACGAAGAACTCGCGTCGTTTCTCCGTCGACAGGTTGCGCGACGGCAACGAATAGCTCTGGTTGCCGGTGACAAAGACAGTGGTGTCACCGGCGGAGAGTTCTTCGTTCTCGAACATCCATTCGTGAAAGGTGGGCTCGCCGGCGCCGAGTGGGGCGTCGCCCTCCACCGTCGGGCACGCCCCAAGCAACGCCAGCGTCGCCAACGTTGTCAGCCGAGCAGGTCGGTGCCAGGCCATCACAGCGACTCCAAGAAGCGCAGCACAGCGTCCCGGTCGTCGGCCGGCAGGTTGCGAAACGCCTCTTTGCTCTCTTCGCCTTCGCCGCCGTGCCACAAGATGGCCTCGGCCAGGCCGCGCGCGCGACCGTCGTGCAACAGCAGTTCGTGGTCGTTGACGTCGCGAAACAGGCCGATGCCCCACAGCGGCGTCGTGCGCCACTCCAGGCCGTTGGCGTCGCCTTGGGGACGGTGGTCGGCGAGGTCTTCGCCCATGTCGTGCAGCAAAAGGTCGGTGTAGGGGTGCAGGATGTGCCCGGCGAGCTCGGGGTAGGCGTCGACGACGGCAGGGGTGTCAAGACGTGGCGCGTGACAGTCGGCGCAGCCGATGTCGACAAAGAGACCGCGCCCGCGCACCACGGTGGCGTCGTCGACGTCACGTCGCGCGGGTGGCGCTAGAAAATGCGTGTACGTCGACACGCGGTCGAAGGTGGTGTCGTCGACCTCGGGGCGGCGGCCTTCGGGGGCTGCTTGGCAGTCAACCTGGACGTCGGTGCAGTTCTGGTTGGGAAACAACGACGACGTGATGCCCATGTCGCCCAAAAAGGCGCCTGCATTTTGTTGGTCGAGGGTGGGCCGCGAGGCCTTCCAGCCAAACCGTCCGACGACGGTGTCGCCAGTGACGAGGTCGGCCACCATGTGGGCGCGGCCGCTGATGCCATCGCCGTCATCGTCGTCGGGGTCGGCGAGGGCCAGCAAGTCGTCTTCGGCGACGACTTCAAGGAGACCGAGACCGGCCACATGGGGAGCGGTGCGCACCGAAAACATGGCGCTGTCACCAAGGGGGCCGAAGGCGAGGTTTTCGGTGCGCAGCGTCGGGCGACGCAACGAGTAGGCGGTGCCGTCGCCGTATTCACCGGGCACTTCTTCCCAGTCGAGGTGGATGTCGACTTCGCCGGGAACCCCCTCGATGCCGTTGGGCTGCAGTTGGCCCCCGTAGGCGGGGTGGTCGACGGGGGCGCCGTCGCTGCCCTCAATCGACAGCGCAATGACCATGTTGGAGATGGGCTCGTCGGTGTCGGGTGGTGCGCTGCGTCCGTCGAGAAAGTGACAACCGGAGCACGAACGCACGTGAAAGGTGGGGCCAAGCCCGACGTGTCCCTCGTCGTTGTTGCTCCCGTCGGCGATGTCCCAGTTGCGGTTGAACGATGCATTGCCTGAAAAGAAATGGCGTCGCCCTTCGGCCGACAAGGTGGGCATGGGCAGCGAGAAGCTCTGGCTGCCGGTGACGAAGACCGTGGCGGCGCCGCCAGAGCGTTCTTCGTCGACAAACATCCAGTTCTCCTCGACGACACCGCCGTCAGAAGGAGGGGCAAAAGCCGGACACCCTCCGACCATGGCGACAACCGAAAGGGCGCCAAGCAGGAAGAAGGTGCGAACGATGGGTGGGGTGTGGCGCAACATAGGCCGACTCAAAGAGGTGTCGGTGGGCGGCCGGCGTGTGGGCGTTGGGCGACGCACGAGAATGAAGCCCTGCCCGCATGGGCGGCGAGCAGGGCGGGTGAACCTACTCTTCAGGCAGGTTCAACGTGATGTCGAAGAGCGAAGCCACGTCGACGATGAAGGCTTCTTGCGCTTCGAGGGCTTCAACCGTGGCGAGCACGGCGGTGCGGCCGGCGTCGGAGTCCTCGCCCAAGATGGCTTGGTCGAAGGGCACGGGAATGGCTTCTGCAGCGTCGACCGAGGCGTCGAGGGCGTCTTTGAGATCGTCAGCGAGGTCAGAGTCGACCTGGCCGACGAGGTCGTACAGTGAATCGCCCGACGTGTTGCCGTAGGACCCCATGAAGACATTGCGGATGCCCATGGCGTTGCGAATGACGTCGTTGTGGGTGTTGTCGGAGAAGCAGCTGTGCTCGTCTTCTTGCAGCTTGCTGTCGTAGGCCACGAAGATGCGCTCGCCGGCGAGTTCGAAGCCTGACAGCGCGCCCATGCCGGTCAGCATGTGGGTGATGCCGTCTTTGGGGTCGAGTTCGACGAAAGTCTTGCGGTAGTTGTCTTGGCCGTCTTCCCACTCGGTGATGAGGCCGGCGAGGTCGTCGACGAGAAGCTGGGTGATGATGCTGAGGTACTCGCCGCGGCGGTCGGCGTTGTCGGCGGTGTCGTAGTCGGTGGCGGGGCGAGCGCCGGGGCCGTCGGCGGCGAGGTCTTGGCCCCACAGCAGAAACTCGATGGCGTGGTAGCCGGTGGAGACGTTTTCTTCTCCGCCTTCGCCGTTGGCGCCGAGAATGACGGCCAAGGTGATGTTTGGGTAGTCGGCCACGTTGTTGATGATGCCGGCGGTGGCGTTGCCCTCGACGTAGTCGACGTGCAGCTCATCCATGGGCCAGGCGTTCAACTGGCCTTCAGGGCCAGAGGCGTCGTCGGTTTCGAAGTCGATGGGGCCCTCATAGAAGCGGAAGACTTCGGTTTCGCCGTAAGGGTTGCGGGCGTTGAGCCAGGCGGTCTTGGCGGCGCTCAGGTTGCCTTCGGTGGGGTCGGCAATGAACGCTTCGATGGCCGTTTGCATGTCGAGCGCTTCGGCGTGGGCGTCGGTGTAGGTGGCCAGCACGACGTCAGCGTAGGTGTCGACGACAGCTTGCATGTCTGCGTCCGACGGCAGGTTGACGTCGGGCTCGGTGCCACCGTCAGGCGTGTCGCCATCGGCGGCGGGGCAGCCGGCGGCAAGGGCCGCGACAACGGCAATGAGAAGGAGAGGAGTGGTGAACGTGATCTTCATGTGGGGGTCCCTTTGGCGAGGGCGTCTCTCTATTTGAAATCAATTATCATTCTCATTCTCAACTTCAACCCTTTCTTCTCGGCCGCGTTCCAGGTGGACCGGCATCGTTCCACTGGTGGAATGCCTGGGGTCACAAGCGCCGTAAGCACCTGTATTCAAACGGCTCCCACCTCTAGCGCTCGTTGGCACTCCCTCTGCAAATGAGTCCTGCACAACCCCAACCGCAGGACCTCAGATGTTTCAATTCCACTCCTCCTGGCTCGCCGCCGTTGGCGCCGTGGCCTTGTTGGCCGGCTGCCCCGGCACACGCGTCGAACCCGACACCCCGTCGCCGTCCCCGTCAGAGTCGTCCGACGTCGGTGGCCTCTACGAAGCCTGCGTCGGCGGCGTGTTGTGCAACGGCGCATTGGTGTGCGTCGACGGCATCTGCATCGAACCTGGCGTTGCGGGTTCGGTGTGCTTCGTCGACGGCACGTGCGACGACGGATTGCTCTGCGTCGACGACGCCTGCGTGGCCGAAGGCGAAGCCCCCGACGACCGCATGTCCGACGCAGGTGTCGACGACCTCCCCGTCGTCCCCGGCAGCGACGGCGGCATCGACGACGACGACGCCGGCGTCGACGACGTTCTCCCTCCCGACGTTGTGGACGAAGGGCGACGGCTGCAACCGCTGAACGCCCAAGGCGGCGCCGTCTTGGAGTCTGCCAACGGACGCCTCCGCGGCACCTTCATCCTCACCCCCGTCGCGCCCGTCGACCTCGACGGCACCTCCTTGCGGTTCACGGCCGCCCCCCTGCGCTGATCGCGCGCCCCCCAACCCCACCCCACCCACCCCACCCCAACCCTACGGAGTCCCCCATGCGCACCCCCATCCTCTCGACCCTCTTCGCCCTCTCGTTTGGCCTGCTGCCCTTTGCGGCACACGCGGCTCCCGCCTTCATGCCCCTGGTCGCCCACCTCGAAGAAGACGGTGTCCCCGTCGACGAAGAAGTCGTGGTGAACGTCTTCTTGGGCGACGCCAACGACAACACGTCCACGCAGGTGTTTGCTGGCCCGGTCGACGTCATCGATGGCCTGCTCGTCGTCGACGTCCCGGTCGACGACTTTCCGATGACCTCCGACGCGCCTCACTTCACCGTGGTCGTCGACGGCGAAACGCTGGAGGGCGACATCCCTGTCGGTGCCGTCCCCTACGCGGCCCACGCATCGCGGGCCGGCGCCGTCGCCTGGCAAGACGTTGAGAATGTTCCCCCCGGACTCCTCGACGGCGACGACGTCATGCAAGCGGGCGACGGCCTCGTCGAAGAGAACGGCGCCCTCGCCCTCGCCACCGATGGTGTGACCTCGGCGCACCTTGCCGATGGCAGCGTGTCGTCGGCGACGCTGTCCGACGATGCCGTGCAACAGCGCCACCTCGCCAACGGCAGCGTCGGTGGAGACCAGCTGGCGCCAGGTGCGGTGCAGGCCGCACACCTCGGCAACGCGTCGGTCAACCACCTCAAGCTGTCCGACGACGCGGTGCGCGCCAACCATCTGGCGAATGGAGCGGTGGCGAATGCCCACATTGAAAACGGTGCCATCAACAACGCCAAGCTTGCCGACGACGCTGTCAACAACGCCAAGATCGCCGACGACGCCATCGACAACGCCAAGATCGCCGACGACGCCGTCGACACCGACCAGCTTGCCGACTTCGCCGTGACCCACACCAAGATTGGCATCAGCGCCGTCGACTCCGACAACATCAAAAATGGCAGCGTGACGACGACCGACATCGCGAGCGACACCATCACCCACTCCGACATCGCCGCAGACGCCGTGCGCGGCAGCGAACTCGCGCCCAACGCCGTGTCCAATGCGCACCTCAACTTGTCGACGTCAACGAGTGGCAGCAACCACAGCAGCCTCTCTGGCGGCGACACCGAAGTGTGTCGTGGAACGGTCACGGCTCAGTTTTGCGCCCTCGCCGAATCGAAGTGCACGGGCAGTGGATGCCTCTGCTCCGTGAAAAAAGTCGCATCGGGCTGGAAGATGTGTGCCACGGGTGCGTTTGCCACCACCGCGAGCTGCCGCATGAACTGTTTCTAAAAGTAGGCCGACCACAGCGAAGCGCCAGGCAGCGATGCCTGGCGTTTTTGGTTGGCGGGCTGCATTTGGGGGCCTCGACGTTGACGGCGGCGGCGGCCCTACAGTGGGACGAAGATGCCGTCTTGCATGAGCACTTGCCCGAGGCCGAACAGCAACGACACCGCATCCGGCGTCAACGGCGCTTCAAACAGCTTGCCCTGCTTCTGCAGGATCTCGTTCAAGCTGAGAGCGACGCCTTTGGTCTGGTTGCGGCTGATGTCGTCGAGAATGGCCACCAACGGCGCACGCATGGCAGGAAAGTGCGCCAGCAATCGTTTTTGACTTCGTTCGTCTTGCAGGATCGGCCGGTGGGCCAAGTGGCTGAGCGTGTACAGCAGCGGAAGACGCTGCTCGAAGAGCGAGACCACCGTCCTCGACGTGCAGCGGGCCCCACGCATGCGTTCATACGTCGCCAACAACACGTTGAGCGCGATGAGCACCCCAGGCATTTCACGTCGAGGAAGCTGCGATGCCATCAGCCGCAACACACCCGTGAGCACCAACAGGTCGCGCACCGTGTGCGGCGTCGGCGGCAAGCTGCTGCCGACGAACGCGCGAATGCGCCCGTCGAGTTCGAGCATGGCGTCGGGGTTGGCCTCTTCGCCGAGGATGTCAGCGGTGAGGCGCTGCTGCACCATGGCGAAAGGCATGTAATCGGTGTTGCCGGTGTGGCGCGGCAATGCCTCGATGATGCGCCGCTCGAGACGGATGGCGTCGTCCCACTCCATGTCACGTGGGCGCGGCAACGTCGGATGCCCCCGGCTGGGAATGCGCACGCGGTGCATCTCGAGGCTGAGCGCATCGTGCGACGACGAGGGCACCATGTGTCCGAAGTTGTCGTCGTCATCGGCCGACGGCGGGCGCACCTCAATGGGGCAGGTGAAGTCGGGCAACACGCACAACACGTCGCCGGCTTGGCGCAGACGATGAAACGGAAAGAGCCGACAACCGGCCGGTTTGGCCGCGCGGCCGCCCACTTTCTCCAGTCGACACCGGTTCTTCTTGTTCAAGAACCAACACGCCTCGCGCGGCGCGTCGACAGAGACCATGGGCGAGCCGTGAAACCGGGGCGACGCAAAGAGGGCGACGTGCTCTTGCACGCTCTGCAGCGTGACCAACTCTTTGGAGCGGGCGATGCCCAGCGACGTGCCTTTGCAACAAGGGGCATCGCACGTGGCGCAATCGTAGTGCAGCCACCCCGACGGAAACGGGAAATGCACCGCGCGCCCTTGCAGCAGATAGGCCTTCATGCGCTCGGTCACCGACGTCAATTGCGGCGGACGCTTGGTCTTGCTCACCGACACTTCGGGCCGTGGGCGCGTGCGCAAAAACGCAGGGTCGACCTCCGCCTGGGGCGCAGGCGTATTGTGTTTGCGTTTGGGGCGCGGGGGCTTCTTCACGTCGACGGTGTCTCCGCCAGCAGACTACGCGTTGCCGACGTCGACGACAAATCCCTGGCGGAGCGCTCGGCCCCTTTGGCCACCGTCGGCTTCAATGCGTGTACATCTGGATGGACATGCGGTCTTTGGACGTCCACACCGCCACCGGCTTGCCGTCTTTGCGCAGGGCGAGGTCGATCCACGGGTCGTCGACGCGGCCGGTCTCCAAGATCCACTTTTTGGCCTGCCCGACGTCGCCACCTTTGAGCTCGATGAGCCACAACCCCGGCGTCTCGCCCAACGACTCGAACCCCTGCCCGCGCGTGAGGATCCACAACGTGCCGTCTTTGCCACGACGCATGACGGTGGCGCCGGGGCGTCCGACCACCTCGCTGCGCTCGGCAAACGGCGCCGGCTTTTGGGGGTCAAACGTCGAGTGCAACAACATGTTGTCGCCGTTCGACACCGAATACACGTCGAGAAGGCCGCCCTTGCCCACCAACAACTGCGAGTGGCGCCCGTCGACCCGACGCTGAAGTGGCTCGGCGTTGACGACGTCAAACAGTCCTTTGCCCTGCTTGCGCACCGCCAATCGCAGATGGCTGTCGACGGCGACGTAGTGGCAATACGAAGCCACCACCGAGCCGTCGTCGAGCACCACGAGGTCGGTGTTCATCTTGTAGTTGCCCGACGCCCGGGGGTCGACGTCGAGCTTTTCGAACCGCTCCCGCACCCGCAGCCCAAACGCAGGGCCGTCTTTGGGGCGCGTGTAGTACCGCAGGCGCTCGCCCTTGGTGTAGCTGGTGAGGTGTGCGTAGCCCTGCTTGTCGACGACAAGCGCGCCCGCGAGTCCGAGGTCTTGGCCGAAGGCGACGTCTTCGCCGTGCCACTGCGGCCCCATCCCCGCCTCCGGCGGACGCGGCGGGTCTTCTCCGGGAAACAACACCTGTGCCGGCGGCGGCGTCAGCGTCTCGTCGACGTTCACCCCAGCGGCCTTCATGGCGGCGAGGTCTTTGGGGCGGTGCGCCAGCCGCAACACCCGCCGGTCTTGTTGGTAGTAGGCGAGCACGGGCACATTGCCCGGCGCCAACGTCATGCGCAGATAGCTGCCGACCGCGCCCTCGTGCTCGACGACTTCAGGCGTGCCCACCACCTTGGCCCCTGGCGCCGACACCGCATAGAGCACGTCGCCGACGTCGGCGTCGGTCCACGCCACGTGAATGCGGTCGAGGGCGTCGACCTCGACGTTGGCGTACCAGCCGGTGCCCAAAAGTTTGCTCTGGCCTTCGCTGGGCTTGCGTCCTTGGGGCGGACGCGCCACCTCCACCACCTTGCGGGCGTCGACGGTTTCTTCAGGCACCACCACCGGCCGTTTGCAGGCGCTGAGCGAGCCGCCGAGGCCGAGGCCAGCGACGACGAACAACAGCCAAGACGAATGTCGGGGATGCATGCGCATGAAGCGTTCTCCTGGCGGGCCGCGGTGCGCCCTCCTGTGCAGACCTATCACAGTTGGTGCTGGCCTTTGGGGCAGACCGCGGGCGTGACCGCTGCGTTCCATCCTGTGGTAAGTGTATGACGCGCCGCGCAGCACATCGCGACGGACGGAGTTGGGTGTCGACATGACCGACGAGAAGAAAAACGAGAAGGCCGCAGGGATCAAGAACGATCTCAATCAGTTGTGGAAGAGCACCGTCGACCAGTTCGACGAGATGAAAGACCTCATCGTGCGCTCGTCGGGCGCCGGCAAAGCCCGCATCGATGCCTCGTTGGTGAAGCGGCAGCGCGAAAAGGTCGTCACCGACCTCGGCGAAGCGGTGCTCAAAGCCCACGCTGGAGGCTTCCCGCTGCCGGACGACTGCGCCGAGCTTCTGGAGCAGATCGAGGCCTACGACACGCAAATCCGCGAACATGAAGAAGAGGCCGACCGTTTGTCGACGCCTCCCTCGCCCGTTGAGGCGGACGCAGAAGACGCAGAAGCCGATCCGTCTGAAGCTGCCGCCGCAGATCAGAATGAAGGCGACGGCGACGCGTCCAAAGAGCCACCAGAGGTGGTGGACGCCAAGATGTAGGCCGCGGCGGCATTGTCTGTAAGCATCTGACTTTTCTGTTGATTTGACGCACACGAAAAAAAGCGACGAAAACACAGACAAAGGGCTTTACAGAGGAATGGAAGCTGGGTACATACCGCCTCGCTGACGCAGTCAGCACCCCTCCGGAGCGCCCCTGTGGTGCGAAGGACCCAGCATGTGGGGCTATAGCTCAGCTGGGAGAGCGCTTGAATGGCATTCAAGAGGTCAGCGGTTCGATCCCGCTTAGCTCCACCAAACACCCCGGCATCTGCCGGGGTTTTTCTTTTTGCGCGTGCATGTGGGGGTGCATGGAGGCTGGGGCTCTGCCCTGGGGAGGGCCGGTCATGGGTCGAATCACATCCGCGCAAGCCTCCAGTGGCGACCGTCTGGTGTTGTGGTCGAGCCCCATGAATCGCTTTTTGCGATGGATGACGGTCGTCTCTGGCGTCATCGCCCTGGGCTTGTTGGTCGCGGGCGGAATTTGGAGCACCTTTGTCGCAATGCTGGGCGCGGTGATGGCCGCCCTGACCGTGATGCTGGTCTGGATGCGCTCCCTCGGTGGCAGCGACCTCCACATCTCGACGGAGCACGGCCAGCTTGTGGTGCCCACATCTGACACCAGCGATGCGACGGTGTCTTGGCCGGTGGCGAATGTGGCGTGGGCCCATGTGGTGTTCGAACGTGCCTCAGCCCGAGGGCGCGACTTCGACAAACCCTTTTTGGAGATACAGCTCGTCGACGGCCGCGCGCAGCGCTTTGGCTACGTGTTGGGCGCCAAAGTGCTGCAGGATGCGGCCGACGCCATCAACGCTGCGCTCTCGCTGACGAAGCCGGTGCTCGTCCCCGCGCCCGCTGACGTCGACAGGGTGCCGGCGTCGAAGGCGGCCGAGCCCGTGCAGGTCGAGGGCTGAACAGCGAGGCGTCAGCGGGAGTGGTATTTGCCTTGCGCGCTGAGCAATCCGTCGCGCATGACGTCTTCAACGGCGGTGGCCCCGTCGTCGATGAGGCCTTGTTTGGCGGACTGTTCGTCTTTGCTGAAGTCGGCCAGGACGTGCGCGGCGGCGTCGCGTTGGCCTTGCGGACGGCCCACCCCGCACCGGATGCGCAAGAAGTCTTTGCCCATCAACTGGGCGATGTTGCGGATGCCGTTTTGCCCGCCGTGCCCACCGCCGGTTTTCAGTTTGATCTGCCCGAGCTTGAGGTCGATGTCGTCGTGCACCACGGCGACGTGGTCGAGGTCGAGCTTGTAGAACTGGGCCGCCTGCTGCACCGCCTGGCCGCTGAGGTTCATGTAGGTCGACGGCTTCAGCAGCAGCACTTTTTCGTGGCCGATGACGCACGCCGAGACCTGCCCCTTGAACTTGCTCTGCCAGGGGCCGGCGCCAAAACGTCGAGCGAGCTCGTCGACGACGTCAAAGCCGATGTTGTGGCGGTTGCCCGCGTATTTTGCGCCTGGGTTTCCGAGCCCTGCCACCAGCCACACGACGTCCTCCGGCAATGCAGCGCCGGGCGCCGCTTGTGAGTCGACGTCGTCTTTGCCGGGCGCAGCCGCCCCTGTCAAAAGCCTTCGCAACCAGCCGAGCATGCCGTCTCCTGCGGGGTCGCCCCCCTGGGTTTCGTCGTTGGGTGTCGTCGTCGTCGAACACCCCGCGTTCACGTTGGGCATCGTCGCAGGCAGCTGTATACGTCATCCATGTCTCTCGCTCACGCCTTGCAGCACCTGCAGCAGCTCCCTCTCGTCTTTGTGCACCAAGAAGGACGCGAGGTGTGCGCCTGCGCGCCCGGCGACCACGTCATGCGCTTCTCTCTCGACGACGACGCCACCTGTCAGGGGTTGCACGCCGTGTGGCGCAGCGCCCGAGGGCTGGTGCTGATGCGCCACGCGCAGCCGATGATGCGCTCCTTGCAGCGCCGCGGCATCGACGTCGCGCGGCCGGTGTGTTTGAAGACGCTGTCAGACCTCAGCAAGGCGCCGTTGCCCGAGTTCGTCATGCCCCACGACGACGAGGGCATCCTCGACTTGGCGCACAAGGCGCATGACGCGCTCGACTTGCAGCTGGCCGCCCTCGAAGAAAAGGGGCTGCGCAAAGTCGCCCGGTTGGAGTGCTTGGTGTTGCGCGCCATCGCTGCACTGGAGGTGCGCGGCCTCGCCCTCGACAAGGCCGGCTGGCAAGCGCTCGTCGACGAGGCCAAGACCAACCGCCAGACGCACAAGACGGCGTTCTTCGACGCCATGGGCGACGCCATCCCACGCGATTTGTTTGGCGAACCCGACTTTCACATCGACAGCGACGACGAGATCCGCGCGTTGTTCACGCGGGTCACCGGCGAAGAGGTCACCCACGCCAGCAAATGGGCGCTGGGCAAGCTCGACCACCCCGCCGTGGAGCCCCTGCTGCACTACCGCGAGGCCAACAAAGTCGTCACCACCTACGGCGACAGCTTTTTGGCCCATGTCGACGACGACGGACGGGTGCGCGCCGAGTTCATCCCGTTGGGCGCCAGCACCGGCCGCTTCTCGTCGCGCAACCCCAACCTGCAAAACCTGCCGGGCGACACGCGCTTTCACGCCTGCTTGCGTGCGCCTGAGGGGCGCAAGCTCATCACCGCCGACTACGGCACGTGCGAGCTGCGCATCCTGGCGGAGATGTCGCAAGACGAGCGCTTCTTAGACTTCTTCAACCGCGGCGCCGACCTCCACGCCGCCGTGGCGTCGAGGTTGTTCAAAGAAAACGTCACCAAAGAATCGCACCCACAGCTGCGCCAGCAAGCCAAGGCCATCAACTTTGGGCTGTGCTACGGCATGGGTGCCGCGTCGTTGGCAAGCCAACTCGACCTCACCCACGACGACGCCGAGCGGTTGTTGAACCGCTACTTCGACGCCTTCCCCGGCATTGCCAAAAAACTGGAGTCGCTCGTCGACGACGCGTTGCGCAAGGGCTACGCCGAGACCCTGTTGGGACGCAAAATGGAGTTCGACAAGGACGTCTTGCAGGGGCCCAACCCCCGAGGCGAGCTCGGACGCATCGCCAAGAACATGCCCATCCAAGGCACCTCTGCCGACATGACCAAGTTGGCCATGGTGCTGCTCACCGAGCGTCTGCAGCCGTTTGACGACGCTGGGCTGGTCAACACCATCCACGATGAACTCGTCGTCGAGTGCGCCGCCGCCGAACTCGACGAGGTGAAAGACATCGTCGTTGGCGCCATGACCGACGCCCACAACACGCTGTTGCGCACCGTGCCCGTCCTCGTCGACATTCACGCTGGCGACATTTGGCAACACTAGTCAGGACGGGTGCGGCGCGTTGCGCGCACCGCGTCCTGCCTTTAACGACCATTTGCAGTGGATGACGACGCTGCCGACTGCTGGCCGGCGTTCTCCTGCAAATGGTCGAGGATGCCTGTTGTGCGGCTTTGTCGACGTCATCACGTCGTCAACGCTTGGTTTCGGGATGCGCTCTAGTCAGGCCCGCGCGCTTCGCGGCGCCGGGGCCCTGCCTTCAACGACCATTTGCAGTGGATGATGGCGTCCTTCTCTGCTGAATGGCATTTGACTGCAAATGGTCGGCGATGCCTTTGGACCCATCCGCGACAACGTCATCGGTGTCGGCTCGAAATTGGCGTCGTCTGCACGTCGTTGCTGTCGGTCTTGTCGGTGGGGAAGCACCTCCTGCGACCGCCGGACGTCAGGCAACTTCGACCATTTGCGGGAGAACGTCGGCCGACAGTCGCACACGTCACCTCCCCCGCAAATGGTCGCCAAGGTCATTGCGAAGCAATGACCCATGGTCGCCAAGGTCATTGCGAAGCAATGACCCGCGATCGCAGGGTCACGGTTGTGATACGCTGGCGGCATGAAGCGGCTTCACTTTTTCGTCGTCGTGGTGGCTCTGTGCCTCACGTCTGTGTGGTTTGCGGCCGGGTGCCCCTCGCCGGCAGCGCAAACCGATGAGCCTTGTGCCAATGGCGAGTGCGTGCGGTGCAATGCCGACCTCGACTGTCCATTCAACGAAGAATGCGACGATGGGGTCTGTGTGGCGCGGTCGACGACGCAACCCGACGTCGGCGAGCCCGACTCGCCACAACCAGACGTCACCGAACCTGACGTCGTTGTTGACGATGGCGGTGCATCCGACGGTGGCGAGCCGGACGTCCCCGCCGAAGATGGCGGCGAGCCCGACATCATCATCGTCGACGATGGCGGCGCCATGGATGACGATGATGCCGGCCCCTCTGGCACCGACGGTGGCTCCACGTCGACGCCAGAAGATGGAGGGTCGACGTCGACGGGCGACGACGCTGGCAGCGGCTCCCCTGCTGACGACGCCGGCACCGGCGACGCTTGCATTGCCGCCAACTGTGACGACGGTGTGTTTTGCAACGGCCAAGAAACGTGCAACGGCGCCACCTGCGGGTCGGGCGCCGCGCCTTGCAGCGGCAACACGCCGTTCTGCGATGAAGACGAAGACGCCTGCGTCGCATGCGTCGTCGACGGCGATTGCGGCGGGTCGTTCTGCAATCCGCTGACGTGCAACGCTGGCGCGTGTGTCGCAGGCACCGACCCCTGCCCCGACGGCCCCTGCCTCGAAGCCAGCGAAAGTTGCGGGGCGTGCCTGGGCGACGCCGACTGTGACGACGGCAACTACTGCAATGGACGCGAATCCTGCGTCGACAACGAGTGCCGCTCGGCCGCATCCGGCCCTTGCGCAAGTGGCGAGGTTTGCGACGAAGACGACAACGTCTGCGTCGAATGTCTGCAAGACGGCGACTGCGGCGGTGAAGGCTATTGCGTCGACAACGTCTGCGAAGAGTGCCGCACCAACGGCCATTGCCCCGACGACAACAACTTCTGCAATGGCACGCCGGTGTGCGGCGCCAACCACACCTGCGTCAACGGCAACGACCCCTGCCCCGGCGAGATGTGCGATGAGAGCGCCAACGCTTGCGTCGAGTGTCTGTCGGCCAGCACCTGCCCCGACGACGGCCAGTTCTGCAACGGCTCTGCCCGCTGCAGCAACGGCACCTGCGGCACGTCGCCGGCCCCCTGCAACGGTGAGATTTGCGTGGAGTCCAACGACACCTGCGTCGAATGCACCATCGACGACCACTGCAACGACGACGGCCAGTTTTGCAACGGCACCACCACCTGCCAAAACAACCAGTGCGTGACGAGCCCTGACCCCTGCGGCGGCGGCGCGTTCTGCGACGAAGGCCAAGACGAATGCGTCGAGTGCTTGAACAACAACCACTGCAGCGACGACGGCCAGTTCTGCAACGGCACGGGCGTGTGCAACGGCGGCATTTGCCAGCAGTCGGGCAACCCCTGCAACGGCGGCGCCGGCACCGGGCCTTTGTGCGACGAAAGCCTCAACGCCTGCGTCGAATGCCTGTCGACCAACGACTGCCCCGACGACAACAGCTTCTGCAACGGCACGCCGCAATGCAACGCCGCCGGCAACTGCGTCGACGGGCCAGACCCCTGCGGCTCAGGCACCCCCTTGCCCTACTGCGACGACGTCCTCGACGAATGTGTCGAGTGCACCTCCGCCACCCACTGTGACGACCAGCAGTTCTGCACGGGCACCGAGACCTGCACCAACGGCAACTGCAACAGCAGCGGCGACCCCTGTGCGGGCACCCCCGCCGACATCTGTGTCGAGCAAGACGACATGTGCGTCATGTGCACCACCGATGCCCACTGCACAGGCGCCCTTGGCCCCTACTGCAACCGCACGCAAAACATCTGCGTCGAATGCCTCACGGCCTCCGACTGTGGGCCCGGGCAATGGCAGTGCGTCGGCGTTGGCATCTGTTTCGAAGACTGCGAGCCGGCCTGCCCCTAACGCGTGCCCGGAATGGTTGGTCGCCGCGGCAGGGCGAGGTGGGCAACGCGCGAAATGGCGATGACGAGCTGAGCAAGGCAGCCAACGTCGTCGACCTGACCAAGCGAAGCGGCTCACCCATTTCGGGCATCTCTTGTGCGGCTCCACGGCCTTCGCCTGGCCTTTTGCGCGGCAAACGCGCTACCACACGACGTCGTCGCCTGACGACGTCGTTTCGTTTGCCCTTGGAGGTCTCATGCGTCGCCGCATTTCTCGTCTACGTCTCTTTGCCAACTGTGCGTTGGCCCTCACCACCTTGGGTCTGCCCGCCGCAAGTGCCTCTGCCGACGAGGGCATGTGGCCATACAACATGATTCCCAAAGACGAGATCCAGGCCAAACACGGCGTCGTCCTCGACGACAAGCTCTTGCAGCGGGCCCAGCTGTCGAGCGTGCGGTTCAACAACGGCGGCTCTGGCAGCTTTGTCTCCAAAGACGCATTGGTGATGACCAACCAACACGTCGCGCGGGACTGCTTGCAAAAGCTCACCACCGACAAGCGCAACATCATCATCGACGGCTTCTTGGCGACGTCGAAAGACCAAGAGTTGAAATGCCCCGACCTTGAGCTGAACCAGACGCGGTCGATCCTCGACGTCACCGACAAAGTGCAGGCCGCCGCTGCTGCCCTGGGCAAAGGCGCCACCGCCAAAGCGCAAAACGACGCCCGCAAAAAAGCCATGGGCGAACTGGAGAAGGCCTGCAAAGGCGACGACCCCGACAAGCGCTGTGACGTCGTCACCCTGTACTCCGGCGGCGCCTACCACCTCTACACCTACCGCAAGTTCACCGACGTGCGCCTGGTGTGGGCCCCCGAAAACGACGCCAAACACTTCGGCGGCGAAAAAGACAACTTCAACTTTCCCCGCATGAGCCTCGACGCCACGTTCTTTCGCGTCTACGTCGGGCAAAAGCCACTCGACACCTCGTACTTTCATCTGCCATTTGCCAAGACGCCGGTTGCTGAGGGCGACGTCGTGCTCGTCTCGGGCCATCCCGGTTCGACGGGACGGTTCTCGACGCTGGGCAAGCTGCGCTTCTTGCGCGACACCGTCTACCCGCTGCTGAAAGACGCCCTCACCCGACAAACCGATGCCTACCACGCCTTCACCAAACGGGGCCCCGACCAACGGCGCATCGCGCTCGCTCCGTGGCTGCGCGCGTCGAACGGCAAAAAGGCCATCACCGGCTACCTCAACGGCCTCAACGACGACGCGCTCATGGCCGCCTACGAAAAGCGGCTCACCGACATGCAGGCGCAACTCCAAGGCAACGCCGACGTCGCTGCCGACGACAAAAAGGCCATGCTCAACGCCTTCGGCGCCCTCGATGCTGCCTACGACAGCCTGAAAACGCGGTACGCTGCCTACGCCGTCACCGAAGGCTACCTCGGCCCGCACCGCTCCCCCCTCGTCGGCATCGCCCGGCACCTGGTGCGCCTCGCCGATGAACTGCCCAAAGACAGCGGCCAACGCATGCGCGAATACCGCGACTCCAACTTGCAGAGCTTGGAGATGAAGCTGTTCTCAGAGGCGCCGGTGCACGTCGCCTTCGAGAAAGAACGCCTCGCCCTCGCCTTGACCATGATGCAAGAGCACCTGGGCCAAGACGACGCCACCATGAAAGCCCTCCTCGACGGCAAAAGCCCGAGCGCCCGCGCCAACGAACTCTTTGACGGCACCAAGCTGCTCGACGTCGATGTGCGCAAGCAGTTGCACAAAGGCGGCAAGGCCGCGGTCGACGCCTCCACCGACCCTCTCATCGTCTTCGCCAAAGCGCTCGACGCCCGAGCCCGGCAAGAGCGCACCTTCTTCGAAGAGAACCTTGAGGCCAAAGAACGGCAGTTCGCGCCCGACGTCGCCCGGGCCTGGGCCGTCGGCCTCGGACGCTCGGTGTACCCCGACGCCACCTTCACTCTGCGCCTCTCGGTGGGGGTCGCCAAGTCGTACGTCGACGGCAAGAAGGTGCACTGGCACACGTCGGTCGGCGACGTGTACCGGCAAAACAAACGCTCCCGAAATGCCGAGCCCTACGTCTTGCCGCAGTCGTTTCACGCCGCCATCGGCAACGTCGACTTCTCGGTGCCCTACAACTTCGTCAGCACCAACGACATCATCGGGGGCAACTCCGGCAGCCCCGCGTTCAACACCCAAGGCGAAGTGGTCGGCCTCATCTTCGACGGCAACCTGCCGCAACTGTCGAACCGCTTCTTGTACCGCGACGACAAAGAACGCTCCGTCAGCGTGCACGCCCACGGCATGGTGCACGTGTTGAAGAACGTCTACGGCGCCCACGACCTCGTGCGCGAACTCGGCTTCTGACGGCGCTGGCCTTCGACGCAAACGGCCCCGTCTGCATTGCAGCCGGGGCCGTTCTTGTTGCCGGTGACGAGGAGGTCAGCTTCGCTCGAGGACGCCCGTCCAACTCTTGTCGCCGTTGCCTGCTTTTTCTTTGGCGTCGTCGAGGGCGTCGGGCGCCGGCAACGCCAGGGGCTCGCCGCTGACGCCCCAGTCGGACACTTGCCAGCCGCGGTTGTCGGCGATGCGGCGCAAACGGCGGTCGGGGTGCACGCACACCGGTTCGCCGACGTGTTCGAGCAGGGCGAGGTCGCTGACGGAGTCGGTGTAGAACGCGCAATCGTCGAGGTGCACGCCGAGGCGCTCGGCCAAGGCCGAAGCATGGGTGAGTTTGCCTTTGCCGTAGCAGAGCTGTTGGGGATCGGGCTTGCCCGTGAACACCCCCGCGTTGTGTTCGAAGCCGTTGGCCAAGATGTGCGGAATGTCGAGTTCGTGCGCGACGTAGTGCGACAAAATCGACGACGACGACGTGCACAGCGCCAAGATGTCGCCGGCTTCGCGGTGGGCGCGCAGGGCTTCGAGCGCGCCCGGGCGAAAACGGTGCCGCACCTCGTCGACATAGAAGGCCTCGGTGCGGGCGACGATGACGTCGACGTCGCGCCCGTTGAGCCACCGGATGCCCTGGATGAGCAGGCGCTCCATGCGGGTCCAGCCGAGGCCGTACATCACGGTCCAGAACATGGCCGACAACGCCATCCACCACTTGATGTGGCCGCGGCGAAACTCAGAGCGCACCCACAGCTTCGCCGAGTTGACGTCGATGAGCGTCTTGTCGAGGTCGAAGAAGGCGATGCGCTGGGCCATAGCTGTGTTGTGGCAAAGAGAGTCGGGGTCGGCAACATCGTCGACGCCGCAGGTGGGCGTCTTCACAAATCTGCAACCGCCTCTGCTGCTTCGGTGGTCTCGTCGGTGGGAGACGCAACGATGCGGTCGAGGCTGGGGTCGACGTAGCGGTCGACGACGTCGTGAATGGCTTGCGCCAGTGCTTCACGGCGGGCCCGCAGCCACTGCACCTCGCGTTTGAGTTGCAGCAGCACCATGAGCACTTTGAGGCCGTGGCGCAGCAGCTTTTGCCGCTCCAAGACGGAGATCGCCGCGTATCCCGACGCCAGCAGCCCCAACAGCGCGAGCGAGGCCCACGCGATGGACGTCGGAAAGGGAACGGTCCACAACACCCAAGCCATGATGCCGATGTAGCCGCTGACGACGAGGCCGGTGGCCACAAACAGTTTGGTGGCGGCATGGACGTCTTTGCGCGACACCAACGTTTCGGCCGTGAGCACGGCCGTGGCGAGCACCGGCAGATGCAGCGCGAGGCCAGGCAGGGCCACCGGCACCATCACCCCCAGGCGAAAGAGATGCCGGGCGACGCGAAAGGTGCCCCACAGGCGTGACAACGGCGTGCGCAGATCGCGGTCTTTGAGGCCCAGCGCGTCGAGCTTGAAGTTGTAGAGCACGACGTCGTCGTACAGCGACTTGATCTCGGGCAGATGCTGCAAACGCTCGTAGTGGTCGAGGAGGCGGCGATGCAACTCGCTGCGCTCCGACAGCGACAGACGACGGTCGGTGGGGGCATACAGCCGGCGCACGGTGTCGAGGGTGCGCAGGGTTTCGAAGTCGGGGGCGTTGACCGTCTGGGCCCGCAAGGCGTCGTCGATGAGTTCGGTGAGGGAGCGGGCTTTTTGCCGGTCGGCGTCTTCGCCCTTGGCCACCGCCTCTTTGGCGTCGTCGTCGAGCTGTTGCGCGACTTCGGCGTCGGTGACGAAGAACGGCGCGCCATATTGCACGAGCACCTGGGTGCGCATGCGCGTGCGTCGTCGGTAGTTGAGGCCCACGGGGACGATGGCCACGTCGACACCGCGGGCGTGGGCCTCGAGCACCAAGCGGGCGGCGCCGGTTTTCAGCGGCTGCAACTCGGTTTTGAAGTGGCTGATGCCCTCGGGGAAGATGCCAAAGGCGCCGCCCTCGTCGAGGATCGCGTGCAACGCCGCAAACGCCTCCTCGTTGGAGATGGGCTTGTCTTTGTGGTCCATCTTGCGCTTGATGGGCACGGCGCCCATGGCGTTGAGCACCATGCGCGCGAGTGGGTTTTGAAACAGCACGTCTTTGGCGGCGAAGCGGATGCGCCGGGCATGGCAGGTGGTGACGACGAGCATTGGGTCCATCAAGGAGTTGGGGTGGTTGCCCACAAACACCACAGGACCCGTCGTCGGAATGTGCTCATCGCCCACCACTTCGACTTGCTTGAAGAACACCTTGGTGGCCAAGCGCCAAAAGCGGGTGATGACGTCGTAGGCAATGGGCATGCGCCTCCCCTTCAGCGGCAGCATACAGGTTGCCGCCTGTCATGACGACTGGCCACGGCCGGCGCTTCGCGACGCCATGGCTCTGCCCTCAACGACCACGGGGCATCGCTGTGCAATGCCCGACCCACGCCCGTGTTGTGCATCAGGCATAGACGACCCTTCGGGGTGGTGTTCGACCAGCAGGTGCATTTGACGTCGCCCACGGCACATGATCGCAAGGTCATTCACGATGCCTGTTGTTCGGCCTCACCGACGTCGTCACGTCCTGGTCAGCGACGGTTCCAGATGCCCCTCCAATGGGCACTTGGCGACGGTTGCAGTACGCTCCGTCGCGACGGGTGCACCGTCGTGGAGGCCGCATGTGGCGCAATTGGCTCGGCCCCCTGCTGTGGGGCGCGGCGTTGGTGCCGCTGGCCTTTTTGACCTACACCCTGACCCACCTCGAAGAGCTGGGCATTGGCGTGTGGCACGGCCGCGTCGTCGTCGAAGCCTTGTTGGTGATCGCGTTCTTCGTGTTGGGCATCGTCTTTTGGCGGTGACGGCGCGCAACGTCGTCGTCAGTCGATGACGCCCATGTCTTTGAGGGCGTCGACCACCGACGACGCCACCTCGGGCGCGCGTCGGGCGAGGTCGATGCGTTTGTCGACGGCGCGGTGTTTTTGCCAGGCCGCTTCAGGGCTCACCACCAGGGTTTGCGGCCGTTCGTCGAGGTCGGCCAGCGCCTTCAGTGCGTTCTTGGTTTCGGCATTGCGTGCTGGGCGCACGAAGACCAACGCGATGCATTCGTCGAGACGGGCGTGCCCGTCAAGGGCGGCGGGCCCGTCGATGGCGATGAGGTCGTTGACGTGCTCTTTCAGCTGCTTCTTCAGCCGGGTGCGGGCGCGGGCGTCTTTGACCACCAAACCCACCGACGTGCGGGCCCGCGTTTCGGTGAACACGCCAGAGTCGTGGGCGAAGTCGTCGTTGGGCTCGTCGACCATGGGCAACTGCATGTCGGCCATGATGGTGGCGCCGCCCGCGTCGACGGAGACGTCGCCCATGCTGAGGTCGCCGCCAAAGCCGCTGATCTCAATGTTGCTGGGCAACGCTTCGACCTGCACGGTGGTCTTCGGCGTGTGCACCTCGTCGTCGCCACGGGCTTCGCGTTGCTTCTTCAGCTTGGCCGCCAAGGTGCGCTTGGGCTTGGCGTCTTCGTCGGTGGCGCCCCCGTCTCCCTTGCGCCGCTCGCGTCGCAGGTCGGCAGCTGCCGCTCGCAGCTGTTTGGCTTTCGCCTCCAGCTCCTCCGCCTCGGCCAGCAAAGCGCGGATTTCGTCGTCGTCGTCGTCTGCGCCGACATCGGTGTCGGACGCGTCTTCACCCCGCAACATCGCGAAGGCCTCTGCGTCGAGGGCGAAGGCGCCGGTCTTGCCCGACGAGATGCCTTCTCCGACGATGGCAGCCAGGCGGTCGATGCCAGCAGGCTCCGTCTTCGGCACCGGCGGCGTGTCTTCGCCGCTGGCAAACGAATGGGCCACGTCGGCCGACACCTGCGGTTCGTCGACGGGGATGGCGATGTCGGCCTGCATGCGCGTTGGCTCGTCTTCGAACTCATCGTCGTCGAGGTCAGGCACCGCGGCCATGGCAGCCGGGTCTGGCGGCAGGGACGCCGGATCGCTGCGCACCGCCGTTTCGCCGCCCTCCGCTTCGTCGTCTTCGTCGTCGAGGTCGAGCTCGACGTCGTCGTCGAAATCGTCGTCTAGGTCGTCGTCGACGTCGTCTTCGATGGCATCCAGGTCGTCGTCGAGGTCGAGTTCTTCTTGCTCCCCGTCGTCGTCGTCGTCGTCGGGCAGGTCCATGCCCTCGTCGAGTTCGTCGGCCGCGATGCCTTCTTCAGACATCAGCAAGTCATCGAGGTCGAGGTCGTCGACAGGAGGCAGCTCGCCGACGCCCACGCCTTCTTGCAGCAGGGCCTGCGCCGCGGCGTGGGTGACGCTGTAGAGTTCGTCGCGAGGGGCTTTGTCGGCGTCTTTGAGCAGCACCTCACGCCCGGCTGGAATGGGATGCCGGTTCAAGCTCCGCAAGAACAACGTGTGGTTGCTGTCGAGCGCAACGACGGCGACGTTCTCCCCGAAGGTGAACTGGGCCCGGGCCTCGACAAATGGCGCCTGCACAAAGGCGTCGGCCCCCGCGTCTTGCAGCAGGGCTTGGTCTTTTTGCACCCGCTTGACGACGCGGGAGTGGGCATCGCGACACGCCGCCCGCAGTTGGCGCGGCGAATCGACACCCGCCACCCACAGCGGCCCCGCCGCCGCGAGTTCGTCGGGGGCGGTGAAGCCAAACGCCTCGTCTGAAAACATCGACACCCGGGCTTCGCCCGCCAACGGCGTGCCAAACAAGCTCTGCAACTCCAGCTTGGCGGCGTCGAGAACGCCGGCGCCGTCGTCGTCGAACGAGGCCCCCATGCGCTCCAAGATGGTCTTGACGGGAGCGGGCATCAGCGGCTCCGTGCGCTGCGACGTTTGCCTTCGATGACCTGTCGCACCTGTTGGCGCACCCGCTCGTCTGCATCCGTGCGGTGCGGCAACAACCACTGCAGTGCCTTTGGGGGGGCGCAACGCTCGATGACTTGCACCGTCGACGAGCGCACTTGCGCCGTGCCGTGGTGCAGCCCTTGCTCGACCCATTCGTCGCGCAGCAGGTGCGGCGCGAAGCGCAAGGCAAACATCACCACGCCGACGCGCTTGGCTTGCATCAGCGTCGTGAGCAGTGTCTCGGCGGACGCTTGGGACAGCAAGCTGAGCAGCGGACGCAGCACGTCACGCAGCACACCGTCGTCGTCGACCTGCTGCAGGGCTTGGCCGAGAACGTCGTGCGCCGCCGCGGGCAAGCACCCAGTCTGCGCACAAGCCATCAGCGCACACACGCGGGTGGCGTCGTTGGTCAGAGCACCAATGAGCTCGTCGTCGCCGAGGGGCAAACCCGGCTCAGCTTGCAGGCACAGCACGAGGCCAGCGTCGTCGAGGTGGCCGATTTCGACGGCGTCGCGTCCAAAGGCCTCGGAGATGGCCAGGGCTGCTTGTCGACGCAACGTCAGCGGACGGTGACGCTGCACCACCAGCTTCACCAGCGACGAAAGCACCAGCTCTTCGCCGGCGGGGTTGAACATGGCGAACGCAGCCGTGCGGACGTCGCTGATCGCCTGCCGCACCACGTCGGGGTCGTCGTCGAGGAGCCCGTCGGTGAGCTCCCCCAACAACGCCGGCTGCAGCACTTGGGCATCGCCCAACAGCGCCATCACCTCGTCGTCACACAGCGCGCGAACGTCGCCGGCGGGCGCCGGCAGCGGGAGCTCCAGCACTTCACCGAGGTCGGCCAGATCGAAGGCAGCGGGTTCGACGGGCGGGGCAGCGCGCTCAGCGTCGAGGCCCGGAAGGGGCGTCGCCAGGCGATCATCGGCCGTCGACGTCGTCACCAGTTGAAAGGGGAGCACCTTGCCCACGCTCTCTCCATCATCTTCGCCGTCGCACAGGCCGACCGGCACCACCGCATGTGAACTTGGGGCCCCACCCTAAAGCGCTGAGATGCAGTGTCAACGCTTCGTCCCATCCCGGCGGCTTTGAGGCAGCATCTCAGGCTCTGCGGCGCCAACGTCGTCGCCACGGCCCATGGTTCTGCGCTCTGCCCGCCGGGTGCGAAGAATGGCAAAAACAGTCTTGACACTTTGCACGCCAGAAGGTTTAAGACGTGCACCAACCGATCCCCAGTAGCTCAGTTGGTAGAGCAGGTGGCTGTTAACCACCGAGTCGGCGGTTCGAGTCCGTCCTGGGGAGCCATTCATGACACCGCAGAAACCTTTGGGTTAACACTGCGGTGTCATTTTCAATTGGGCCCTGATTTTCTTGCGCTTCTTCTGACGACGCTGCGGCCAACTCGTCAGGACTGCAGCTTAGTGCTGCTCGTGCCGCTTCCGAGAGGGACAAGACTTCCTCCGGGATCGGGAACAGCTGCACATCGGCCACGCCCTCTTTGGGGTTCTTGGGGTCTTCGTTCCAGACGATGACGTCGATGACCGACCGCAAGACGGCCTGCAGGGGCTTCTCCAGTTTCAGCTCCTGGGCTCGCTTGAGGATGGTCGGAAACTCCCGGTACCCCTGCGCCACCACCTCGAGGTCGAGCACGTAGCGCTCCAGCTCGGCGCACGCAGCGTTGGTGGTGTCGATGTCTTTGTCGAGGAGGTCCAGTTCGGCCTGCCGTTGCTTCAACCGTTGTAGCAAGGGAGCGGTGTCGGCCTCGCCGTCTTCGATGACGTTGAGAAGGCCGTCCACCTGCTTTTGAACTTTGGTGCGTTTGCGTTTCAGCTTGGCGAGGTCGTCTTTGAGGCTGCCCAGCTTGGAGTCTTTTCCCGCGTTGGCGTCGCGCACGGCTTTGCTCATGGCGTCGTCGTCGACGGCGTAGTTTTTCAGCAAGTCGATGACGAAGTCTTCGAGCGCAGCTGCCGGGATGTCGCGCACGTCGCACGCGGTCGACGACGAGCGCTGCTTGTTGGAGCACCGGTAGTAGAAGTAGTAGCCCGACCGGCCTTTGGCCTTGGCGTAGGTCATGGTCGATCCGCATTTGCCGCAACGGACGAGGCTTTCGAGGAGATAGACGCGCTCGGGCGTGCCCCTCGATGGACGGACCACGCCAGAGTTCTTGGGAAGCTTCTGCTGCACCCGGTCGAACAACGCTTCGTCGATGATGGGCTCCCAGTTGCAGTCGATTTCGCGTCCGTCGTCGAGCGTCTTCTTGGCGATGAGGCGGGTGTCGGAGAGCAGCTTGCGCACCTTCTCGACGCTCATCGGTTTGCCGCCGACGGATTGCCCTTGGCGTCCTTTGCGTTTGGGCGAAAGGATGCCTTTGTCGCCGAGGTAGCGCACCAATGAACGGATCGAAGGAAGCTCCAAGTACTTCTCGAAGATGTGCTCGCGAAGCACCTGCTGCTGCTCTCTGTCGACGACGATGGTGGTCTTGTCGTCGGGGTGAGCGACATAGCCAAAGGGAAAGGCGCCGCCGAACCACTTGCCTTCGTTCATGCGGGCGTGGACCTTTTCTTTGGTGCGCTCGGAGGTGCGCTCCCGCTCCAGCTCGGCAAAAACGAGGGTGATTTTCAGCATGGCGCGGCCGATGGCCGTGGTCGTTTCGAAGTTGTCGCCAAGGGAGATGAACTCGACGTTGTGTTTCTCGAACAGTTCCCACAGGTCGTAGAAGTCGACGAGGCTGCGGGTGATGCGATCGATCTTGGTGACGACGACGACATCGATGCGTCCGGCACGGACGTCGTTCATCAGCCGCTGCAGCTCGGGCCGGTCGGTGTTCTTCCCGGAGCGTCCTTCTTCACGGTACTCGTCGACGATGCGCCACTGTGGCCCGTCGGTGTGCTCGGCCAGCTGGGACTTGTAGGCGGCGGTGTTGTGAATCTGCGACAGCTGGCTGTCGAGAGAGCCGCCGACTTTCATCAGCTGGTTGGAGGTGGACACCCGCACGTACGCGGCCACACGAAGAGCGGTTTTTCTTGTCATGGTTGCAGTCTAATCCAAAGTATCATCATTGGCCGCGTCTTCCTGCAAAAACGTCAGCGCCAGAGCGCCCAAGGCGCTGTGGAAGGTGTCGGCATCGAAGGTGCCAGGGATGGCGGGGTACAGCGGATGGGTGGCGTTGGACGGGTGCGTGCCGGGCGCCACGATGCCGCCGCGTATGCGCACCGGCTTCACCTGCCGCTGTCGCTTTGGTGGCTTTGACGTCGAGGAATGAGGAGGACGAGGACGCGAAGCGGGACGCGATGGCTCTTCAGCAGGTTGTGGTGTGGCGCGACTGGACATGGTGGACTCCCACATCCTTTCCGAATCTCGCGGCCGGAAATTGCATGGATCTGAGAGGTTTTTGCTCCCCGGACGAAGCTCCGAATGGGGACACCTGATAATGTCGGCCCTCAGACGCAAGCCTGCGTGAAAACCGAGCTGCAAAGGAATGGCAATGTGGTGGTCATCAAAGACAACGAGTCTTGAGTGCCCCGTTTGCGAGGTTTCCTTTGAGCTTCCTCGCAGGTGGGAGGCCGTCTACGAGAATGGGGATGTCGCCGACTATGGCAGTGGCCGGCTGTACGTACCAATGACCCCAGCCTGGTGCTCGACATGCAACGACTTTGTCTGGTCAGAAGCGATTTTCCCGCTGCGAACATACGAGTGCATCTTGGCTCTCAAAAGAATGGAGAACGAGGGTGGAGGTTCGCCGTGGGCTGACGTCGAATACGCAATGGCCAAGAAAAGGCTGGAGCTCCTTGTCAGCCAAGACACAACAGGGTTCGACCTCGACGATGAAAGCACGCAGCTAGAGCAACTCATTCAATGGCGGCTTCAGCGACGATCGCCGCCAAGGTGCTTGCATTGCGGGTCTCCCGAAATCACCCAGCCACTTCTATCGGGTGAGGATGTCCGCCACTCCCTGTGCGGCGTTCGAATGAAGACGGAGTTTCGCAGTGCAACGTTCTCGTGGGACTGGGGCGAAAACGTCACTGCCATCTACAGCACAGAGGGCGAACATCGCGGCAACTACGACGGTGAGACGAAACGAGTCTTGGACACGGAGCATCCGTTTGCCTGGGCCGGCAAGAATGTCCCTGAGAGGTTTTCAACCGTCGAGCAGCGACGGTACGGCAGAAACAGGGACGCGCTTTCTGCTGCCGGAGTCCCAAGCTGTCTTCTCGATGCGATTGAAAGAGGAGACCGCTTGGATGGATTCGGTCGGGGCCGCCCTGATCGAGTCCTGGCCCAACTTCAGTCGTGCCCAGAGGTCCTCCCGCATGCAGGCGACATCTACCCTTTGTGGGGCTTCAATTCAGCGGGGTACTACGGGTACCGGGGAACCGTTTCGTTCTCCCCAGCCGATGATGCGTTCATCAAACACAAGGTGTCGGATGGCGTCGCCAACTTCAAAGTATTGGGCTCCTACCGACAGGTTGCTGGGTCGTCGTTGGCCTTGTCCGCCGAATCTGGGGTGAAGCGCTACGAGCTTTTGAACCAAGCCGAGCTTCTTGGAATGGCCGAGGACCTTGATGCGATTTGCGAAGAGGTCAGCAGCTCCACCTCGTGGCGAGCCACTCTTCCAGCGAAGCTGGCGTAGATGATGCGCGGGCGAACAAACGAACAAACAGCAGTTGGCCTTCGTCGGAGACGGCATGCGTGATTCGGTTCGATTTGCCTTGGATGTTCTGCCCCAGCTCGTGGACCGACGTGCTGTTCCCTACCGTGGAGTTCTTGGACACGTATGTCGAGCCACCATCACGGAGGCCATGCGACTCTTTGGATGCTCTCTCGACGAGGGTGTCGAGATGTTTCGTCGATTCAATGACTGTGTCATTCCCAAAAGCTCTATGGGCGTCGACCTCTGGCACCATCTGTACTCTCAGAACCCGGCAATGATTCGGTACTTCCATATGCACGGCACGATGGACGGGTGGGGGCAGTCTCAGGAGCGGCTCGTTGAGAGTGACGTCACCAAAGTCGTGACGGCATTTCGCGGTTGGCCAGAGGAAAAGTCTGACAGTCGGGTCTCCGACCTCGTGCACGACTTCGCTGATGCGGACGAGCTGGAAGGTCTGTTCTTCGAGCGGGGCTCAACCCCTCCTCAAAAGCGCTACCTGAAGTTGCTCGCCTCTACCGGAGGGGTCGTCATTGATGGTGGCGAGCTTTGCTTTCCTGGCACGACTGACGGCCTGAAAGCGTTTTGGGAACGAGAGTCCGCTGAGTGGCCATCGCGACAGGAACACCAAAAAAGGCTCATCGACGAAAGAGCACGGCGAACGAAACCTCGACGTCACCTGGCTGAAGGCACGTTGGACGTCTTGGGACCCATGCTCGTCGAGCGAGATGGCTTTTGTTGGATTCCAATTGGTGAGTCCGCCAACGGCGAGCGATTCTTGCTGAAGCTCGACGTCGCCACAGGCAGCGAACAGGTCTTCTTCTACGACCGCACGGGTGACAGGCTCTTGGTGCCAATGGCGGGTGACGACGCGTTCGACGTCCTCGATAAGCTGGAGCGTGGTGCATTCAATGAGATGCTGTGGGAGGAGCCGGTGGATGGTCCACACGGCGCAAGCGCGATGCGTGCGGATTGAGCGATGGAAAACGACTTCCTTCAATTGCTGCCGAACACCGATGACTTTGTCGCCAGGGCCCGAGCGTTGGCCATGCTCGACGCTGTGCTGTCTCCAGAGTGGGAGTACCGCTACTACTCCTTCGACGCTCACTGGTTTGAGGGACAGGCAGTCGCGTCTATGCGAGGCGGAGAAGGCAGTCGCTGGCACGCCATGATTCAACCGGAAGGCATCGCCGTCGTCGGGTACGCAAAACACAGCTCGCCCATGTCTTCAGTCAGGATGAAGGCTTTGCCAGACGTATTTGCCCGCTCCGTGTTGGACGAAGCCGCATTCGAAATCGACGTGTGCAGCTTCTGTCTTTGGCGTCTTGGCAACGACCCTTGGCAAGGCGGAGGCGAAGGGTTCGAGAGCCTCTTGAAGTTCTTTGCTGAAGGCCCCGAGGCATACGTCGCCTTTGCCAAGGACTACTTCGAGGTCGACGTTTCTCGTCGTGACGTCGAGGCGTACTATGGGTTGAAGGAGCTCTCCTTCACGGATGCGCAGCGTCTCAACGTGTCACAGAGCGGCCTAAGTGATCCCCCTCAGGGCGGGCAACTGACCATCGCCAGGGCGGGCAACTGACCACGCCTTCGGGGGCGGGCAACTGACCACGCTACATCCCTCCTTCGCCTGAAGGAGG